>SMVB01092264.1_pt1 | contig 72188 bp, 73 predicted proteins | sample 2456461 | NCBI WGS metagenome assembly SMVB01 (sample SAMN11095934, study PRJNA526329) | marine sediment metagenome | biome: Marine sediment; feature: Surficial sediment; material: Deep marine sediment; isolation source: Hadal surficial sediment | place: Pacific Ocean | collected 2014-05 | depth...
ACGCTACTGTTAAAACGCCCTCCCAAACGGGGTTAAGGGGCTTGATTTTGCCCGCACCAGCCCCATAACTGTATGGTCTGGAAGGAGAAGCATGTGGAACAATACCGGGGAACAACCATACTATCTGTACGACGCGGCAATAGCGTCGTTATAGGCGGTGACGGCCAGGTCTCGCTGGGCGATACCATCATGAAGGGCAATGCCCGCAAGGTGCGCCGCCTTCATCACGACAAGGTATTGGCTGGCTTCGCCGGCGGCACTGCCGATGCTTTTACCCTGTTTGAACTATTCGAAGCCCAACTGGAAAAGCACCAGGGGCATCTTACCCGCGCGGCCGTAGAGCTTGCCAAGGCCTGGCGCACCGAACGTTCACTACGGCGACTGGAGGCCCTGTTAGCTGTGGCGGATCGCGAAACCTCCCTGATAATCACTGGCAATGGCGACGTTATCGAGCCAGAGGACAACCTCATCGCTATTGGTTCCGGTGGTCCCTTTGCCCAATCCGCGGCGCGGGCCTTACTGGACAACACCGACTTATCCGCCCAGGAAATCGTCGAGAGAGGTCTGGGTATCGCCGCCGATATTTGTATCTACACCAACCACAATCGCACCATTGAAGTACTGGATTGTACGCAGGACTAATATGTCAAACATGACCCCGCGAGAAATCGTACACGAATTGGACAAGCACATTATTGGCCAGGACCAGGCCAAGCGCGCGGTGGCTATTGCGCTGCGCAACCGCTGGCGTCGCATGCAACTCAGTGGCGAACTGCGCGATGAAATTACCCCCAAGAACATTCTCATGATCGGCCCCACCGGCGTCGGCAAAACCGAGATTGCCCGCCGCCTCGCAAAATTGGCTAACGCCCCCTTTATCAAGGTAGAGGCAACCAAGTTTACCGAGGTTGGTTACGTGGGCCGCGATGTTGAATCGATTATCCGAGACCTGGTGGACGTGTCCATCAAAATGCTGCGTGAGCAGGAAATGGAGAAAGTCCGCTTTCGCGCCGAAGATGCAGCCGAAGAGCGTATTCTTGATGTGCTGCTAACACCCGCCCGCCAGGCAGGGCCAGACACAGAATCGTCTGCACGCCAGCTATTGCGCAAAAAATTACGCGAGGGCGAACTCGATGAGCGCGAGATCGAGATCGAGCTGAGCAGCAGCCCGATAGGTGTTGAGATCATGGCGCCGCCAGGCATGGAGGAGATGACCAATCAATTGCAGGGCATGTTTTCCAATTTGTCCAGTCAACAAACCAAAACCAGCAAGATGTCTGTGAAATCCGCCTTCGAGCAGTTGCGCGATGAAGAAGCTGCCAAGCTGGTCAATGAAGACGATCTCAGGCAACGTGCCGTCAACAATGCAGAGCAGACCGGCATTGTGTTCATTGATGAACTGGACAAGGTTGCCAGGCGCGGCGAAACGGGCGGCACCGATGTCTCCCGGGAAGGGGTGCAGCGCGACCTGTTGCCTCTTATAGAAGGCTGTACAGTCAGTACCAAGTACGGCATGTTAAAAACCGACCATATTCTTTTCGTGGCCTCGGGCGCGTTTCATTTTTCCAAGCCCTCTGATCTTATCCCCGAGCTACAGGGCCGCCTGCCGATCCGCGTAGAACTGTCGGCATTGAGCGCGCAAGATTTTCAACGCATCCTGCGCGAGCCCGACGCTTCGCTTACCGAACAGTACCAGGCGCTGTTGGCTACCGAAGGCTTGCAGGTAAGCTTTACTGAAGACGGAATAGCCCGCATCGCAGAGATCGCCTGGCAGGTTAATGAGCGCACGGAGAATATTGGCGCTCGCCGCTTACATACGGTGATGGAACGCCTGCTGGAGGATGCCTCGTTCAGCGCGGCCGATAGTAGCCTGCAAAACGCCACGCTCACTATTGATGCGAGCTACGTGGACGACCAACTGGAAGAACTGAGTCAGGATGAAGACCTGTCCCGGTATATACTCTGAGACATGAGTATCCCGGTAGAGATAAACCTGCATAAGAAATCCGCCAGGCTGGAGTTGGTGTACGCCGATGGCGGCAGCTGTGAACTGAGCTGCGAGTTTTTGCGTGTGTATTCACCCTCGGCAGAAGTTCGCGGTCACGGCCCCGGTCAGGAAGTTTTACAGGTCGGCAAGAAGAACGTAAAAATCACGTCGATCAAACCCGTCGGCAATTATGCCCTGCAACTGGTATTCGACGACGGCCACGATACAGGTATTTACAGTTGGGTGTACCTGCAGGAACTTTGCGATACACAGGAGGGCCGGTGGGAAAACTACCTACAAACCCTGCACGATGCAGGTGCCAGCCGAGACCCGGACGTACAGGTCGTGAGAATTGGCCTGTAAGGCTACAATGACAGCACAGGTGCCGGTAACACATTTATGAAAGAAGACAACAAAACTCACTTTGGCTACCAGAATGTAGAAACCAGGGACAAGGCTAACCTGGTGGCTAATGTTTTCCATTCCGTCGCCGATCGCTACGACCTGATGAATGACCTGATGTCGGCAGGCGTTCACCGGGTATGGAAGCGCTTTACCATAGAGGTCAGCGCGGTGCGGCCCGGTCACCGGGTGCTGGACATCGCCGGTGGCACCGGCGATCTGACCGCCCGATTTTCCGAACTGGTGGGCAGCGAGGGTGAAGTCATTCTCGCTGATATCAACGATTCCATGCTCAAGGTGGGTCGCGACAAACTGATTGATAGCGGTTACCACGGTAATATCGAATATGTGCAGGCAAATGCAGAGAGTCTTCCCTTTCCGGACAATCACTTTGACGTGGTAAGCATCGCTTTCGGGCTGCGCAATGTAACCGATAAGGACGCTGCCCTGGGCTCCATGCTCAGGGTCCTCAAGCCCGGCGGCAGATTGTTGATACTGGAGTTTTCCAAGCCCGGCAACAAAATTCTCAGCCGCGCCTACGACACTTACTCCTTTAAAATATTGCCCTTGCTCGGCAAGCTGGTGACCGGGGATAGTGATAGTTACCAGTACCTGGCCGAGTCTATCCGCATGCACCCGGATCAGGAAACCCTCAAGGAAATGATGGAATTAGCAGGCTTCGCACGCTGTGAGTATTTCAATATGACCGGGGGCGTAGTCGCCTTGCACCGCGGCGTGAAACCCTGACATGACGGCAATTAGCCCAACCCTGCACACGGCAGCAGTTGCCGCCCTGGAAACCGCTGTGAACCGGGCGCTTGAGCTGGATCCAGCCAGCCAAACTAAACTGGCGCAACTGCGCGGTGAGGTTTTTGGATTCCACTGCCTCAACCCGGACCTGGAGATATTCCTGCTGCCCGATGCTCACGGTCTCAAACTGATGGGATACTGGGATGGCGAAATAAGTACCTCCATTAGTGGCAAGGCCTCTGATTTTGCCAACCTGGCCACCGCCAAGGACCCAACTGCGGCGCTGATCAATGGCAATCTTGAACTGCAGGGGGACAGCGCGCCCCTTATCGAACTGCAGGGGATTATCTCCAACCTGGATATGGACTGGGAAGCACCGCTGGTAAATACCCTGGGAGATGTAGTCGGACACCAGTTGGCACAGGGTCTGCGCGGCCTGTTCGGTTGGGGACAACAGGCATCTTCCAGCCTGGCTCGCCAGGTGGAAGAGTTTATTCACGAGGAGGCGCGCCTTGCGCCCCCCCGGCAGGAAGTCGAAGATTTTTATCAAGACGTGGCACATCTCAGCCAAAGGGTTGAGCGCCTGCAGGCCCGCATGCGTAAACTGGCCAAACAACTGGACTCGCCGCGCGAGTAAATCCGGATTAAACTTCCATTATGTCCAGACTCACTCGCCTCAGCAAAATTTTCCAGGTGTTCGCACGCTACCGGCTGGACACTTTTGTAGACCTGGAAATGCTGCCAACCACTCCTCGGCTATTGCTGAAAATGGGACCCTGGCGCCTACTGCCGGTCGGAGCAAGCAGTCGCGGCAAGCGCCTGCGCATGGCGCTGGAAGAGCTGGGACCCGTATTCATAAAATTTGGGCAGATGCTCTCCACCCGACCCGACCTGCTACCCGCCGATATTGCCACGGAGTTGGCCAAGCTACAGGACGATGTACCGCCCTTTGAAGAGGCGGAAGCCATCGCCATTATCGAGCAATCGCTGGGTGCCAGCATTGAGGACCTGTTTGCAGAGTTTGATGCCACACCGATGGCTTCTGCTTCAGTGGCACAAGTCCACACCGCGCAGCTAAAGACCGGCGAACAGGTAGTCGTGAAAGTATTACGCCCGGGCATCGAACCGATTATCCGGCAGGATATGGCCCTGCTCTTCACCCTTGCCCGCCTGGTGCAGCGCTATTCAACCGACGGTCGGCGCCTGCGGCCCATGGAGGTGGTTGCCGATTACCAGGTCACTATTCTCGACGAACTGGACCTGCAGCGCGAAGCTGCCAACACCTCGCAGTTACGGCGCAACTTTGCAGACAGCAATTTGCTTTATGTACCGGAGGTATATTGGAAATTCACGGTCCGCAATGTTTTTGTCATGGAACGCATACACGGCATTCCCGTCACCGATGTTGCTACCATGGTCGAGCACGGCACGGATCTGAAAAAACTGGCGGAACGAGGTGTGGAGATATTCTTCACGCAGGTATTTCGTGACAGCTTCTTCCACGCCGACATGCACCCGGGCAACATATTCGTCGACATATCCGACCCGGCTAACCCCTCCTATATAGGTATCGATTGCGCCATCATTGGCACGCTCAGCGATTTCGACCAGTACTATCTGGCGCGCAACCTGCTGGCCATTTTTCAGCGCAATTACCGCGAGTGCGCGCAACTCCACGTGGAGTGTGGCTGGGTACCACCGGGCACACGCGTGCAGGATTTTGAATCCGCATTGAGAACAGTATGTGAGCCGGTATTTGAAAAACCCATTGCCGAGATTTCCTTTGGGCAGTTGCTGGTTTACCTGTTCCAGACAGCGCGCCGCTTCAATATGGAAGTGCAGCCCTCGCTGGTGCTATTGCAAAAAACACTGCTCAATATTGAGGGTCTGGGTCGTCAGCTCTATCCACAGCTGGACCTGTGGACCACCGCCCAACCCTATTTGGAAAAATGGGTAGAGCAGCGCTACTCACCGCAAGCATTGCTGGATCGCCTGCGGCGCAGCGCGCCCTCATGGCTGGAACAATTACCACGCCTGCCGGAGGCCCTGCTTGACAATCTGCAGCACGCCAAGGAACTCGAGGCCCAGACTCTGCGGCAACAACAACGTCTGGATACCCTGCAAGGCCAGGTGCAACGTGAGGAGAGCCAGCGCAAGCGCCTGGTTGTGGCACTACTGGTATTTGGTGGCGCGGCGGCAACTGCCTTTCCAGACGGCCTGGAGCAGCTAACTCAGTGGCCACTATCAAGCTGGGGGCTGCTGATAGTGGGTTTTTACCTGCTCTGGCCGCGTAAACAGCCCTGAGCGGGTAAAACAGCCCTGAGCGGGTAAAACAGCCCTGAGCGGTATTAACAGCCCTGAGCGCATATGCGATAATTGCCGGTCGTTGTGAGCAGGATCCTATGACATCAAACACACAACTGCTGGACCAGGTCCAGTGGAATTCAAACGGGTTGGTGCCCGCTATCGCCCAGGACAGTGCCAGTGGCGAAGTTCTGATGCTGGCCTGGATGAATCGCGAAGCACTGGCCTGTACGCTACAGGAAGGCCATGCGGTGTACTGGTCGCGCTCGCGGCAGTCGCTCTGGCGCAAGGGTGAAAGCTCTGGCCATATACAACAACTCAAGGAAATACGCCTGGACTGCGATTGCGACACTGTCCTGATGCAGGTTGAACAGCGTGGCGGCATCGCCTGTCACACCGGCCGCCGCCATTGCTTTATGTACAAACTGGCAAACAATGAATGGCAGCTCAGCGAACCCGTGATCAAAGATCCAGCTGAGATCTACGGAGAGGACTCATGAGCACGGTGCTACAGGAGTTGGAGCAGGTGCTGATCCAGCGCCGCGACGCCGACCCGGAAACCTCTTATGTGGCCAGCTTGCATCGGGCGGGGTTAAACAAAATACTGGAGAAACTCGGCGAGGAATGCATCGAGACCATTCTGGCTGCCAAAGAGGTGGAGGGCGAAAAGGGCCTGGAGCACCTGGTCTATGAGACTGCAGACCTGTGGTTTCACAGTATGGTCATGCTTTCACACCTGGGCCTGGACAGTGAGCAAGTGTTAACTGAGCTGAAACGGCGCTTTGCTCTTTCAGGGCTGGAAGAAAAGGCAGCCCGGTCTACGCATCCCGAGTAAACTAACGCACACAAGATAAGGAGAAAACTATGGGTATCGGTGGCATCAGTGTTTGGCAATTATTGATTATCCTGGCAATCGTGGTAATGCTTTTCGGCACCAAGCGCCTGCGCACGCTGGGCAGTGACCTGGGCGCGGCCGTGAAGGGGTTTCGCAGCACCATGAGCCCCGAGGACGACAAAGCCGAGTCAGATCAGGAATCGGATGAAAATGCGGAACAGCCTGATAAACAGGCAGAAGATAACAAGTAAGAGCTAGCAGGCATCACATGTTCGATATCGGTTTTGCCGAAATGATTCTGGTCAGCATCGTTGGCTTACTCGTGCTGGGGCCAGAGCGTCTACCGGGTGCGATACGCACGACCAGCCTGTGGCTGGGTAAAATTCGCCGCAGCTTTAACACTATTCGCGCCGACATTGAACGCGAAATGAAGATCGATGAGATCAAACAGGACCTGCACAATGATGCGGTCATGGAAAGCCTCCAGCAGGCCGAGCAGGACCTGCGCTCTGGCCTGGACGCTGCCCAGGAAATCGGCGATGTCAGCATAGACCCGGCCGCATCCTCATCCACAGATTCCGACAAATCATGACTGCTGAGACCGAAACAGAAGATCGCGCCCAGCCACTGGTCGCACACCTGTCAGAATTGCGTGATCGCCTGTTGCGCAGCATCTTGTCGGTGCTGATAATTTTTTGTGCCCTGTTTGCCTTCGCCAACGATATATACAGTTTTGTATCGGAGCCGCTGCGGGAAATTCTCCCCGAAGGCGCGACCATGATCGCCACTGATGTGGCCTCACCCTTTTTGACGCCGTTCAAACTCACCCTGTTCGTTGCTATGTTCCTGGCCATGCCCTACGTATTATTTCAGCTGTGGAGCTTTGTGGCGCCAGGCATGTACAAACACGAAAAGCGGCTGGCATTTCCCCTGCTGGCATCCAGTGTACTGCTCTTTTACGCTGGCGCTGCATTTGCCTACTACGTGGTTTTTCCGTTGGTGTTTGGCTTTTTTACCAGCGTGGGACCCACCGATGTCACCATCATGACGGACATCAATCGCTACCTGGATTTTGTGCTGAAATTATTCTTTGCCTTTGGCCTGGCCTTCGAAATACCCATCGCCGCCGTCATTGTGATCCGGGTTGGCATTATCACGGCTGACGAACTGGCAAATAAACGCCCTTACATCATCGTTGGCTGCTTTATCCTGGGCATGTTACTAACCCCGCCGGATATCATTTCCCAGGCCTTGTTGGCAATACCCATGTGGATTTTGTTCGAAATAGGTGTGATTTTCGGCAGGATAATTACTCCCCAAGACAAAAACTCGCCGTAAGCGCTACGTGGTCTGAAAGGCGGCTCCAAACTCCACCGCGCATCAACCTGGCCTCTTCCAACTGCAGGCCCCGATAATAAATTCTATCCATGCGCAATAAAGGCAAGATCGCCGGGAAGCTGCGGGCGGGCCGCCCACTTTGCTCGGCAATGACCTCCGCAAAGCCGAGTTTTTCGCGCAGGACTTTGTCAAGCTGCATACGCCAGTCGTTAAAGTCACCGGCCACAATAATTGGCTCATCAGGATCACAGCGCTCAGTAATCAGTTTTTCCAGTTGTGCCACCTGGTAGCGGCGCTCACTGGCTAGCAGACCCAGGTGTGCACAGATAAGGTTGACGCCAATCTCCAGCCGCCCTAGCAGCAGCCCACGGGAAGAAAACCGCCAGCGGCTGACATCCCTGTTCTCCCAGTGGGTAAACGGGTATTTGCTGAGGATGGCGTTGCCGTGATGCCCATCATCAACGATGGCGTTCTTGCCATAGGCGGTATGCGTCCAGATGCTATCGGCGAGAAATTCAAACTGGCTTTCAGTACTGTCGTGCCGGTAGCCGAGCCGGTGACCGACTACTTCCTGCAGGAAACAAATATCCGCATCGGCACTGCGAATCGCCGTGCGCATGTCCTCCAAAAGAAACCGGCGGTTGCCCGCTCCAAAGCCTTTGTGGATGTTATAGGAACAAACCTGCAGGTGCCTGGCTTTCAAATTACATCCAGTAGCGCAGCAAGTACCACAACCAGGATACGAGGCTGGGGTTGGGCGTTTCTTCCAGCAGCAGCTCCCGGCCGTGCTGGAAATCATTTTTTACCACTGATTCCAGTGCTCTTTGCGTCTCCTTATCGGCGATGATGACATCCAGTTCCAGGTCGTGCAGGCTGCTGCGATAGTTCCAGTTGCTGCTGCCGATAATAGCAAGATCATCTACCAGCAACGCCTTGGCGTGAAGAATGCCCGCCTGGTAAAGGAAAATACGGGCGCCGGCCCGCAGCAATTCACGATAATAGTGGCTGCTCAAGCCAGGAAACATGGCTACATCAGAAAACTCCGGTAACAGCACGCAAACATCGCTGCCGTTCTTACAGGCGCGCAGCAGCGCTCGTCGCAAACTAGCCGTGGGGGCGAAGTAGGCACTGACTAGCCAGGCCCGTTGCTGGCAGCGACTGACCTGGCGCACCACAAATCGATTTTTCAGGCGCCGGGCCCGACTACCCCTGTTGCTGAGGTAGCGCGCAATAAAGCCACGGTGAAACCTCGGCCCCTGCGCTGCCCAGAGCCGGTCAAAGCCCTTGACCAGGGAGGCGATATCCCGGCCCTGCAACTGCACCGCGTAATCGCGCCAGCCCTTGCCACCGTCCGCCCTGGACAGGTGATCCATACTGATATTGAAGCTTCCTACCCAGGCTGTCTGACCATCGACAATGCAAAGCTTGCGATGATTGCGCCGGTTAATATTGAGCAGGAAGACCATAAACTTGTACAGCCAACCACCGCGCTGTCGCGACCAGCGATAGCCCCGGGTCAGCCAGGGGAGAGGGTGATAGATCTGCACAGCGACGTCCTGCTCAAACAGCCTTTCAGCAAGCTGCGCACAACTGGCTGAAGAACCCACGCCATCTACCAACACGCGAACACGGACGCCACGAGCTGCAGCGGCCGCCAGTGCCTGGATGAAACTTTCTCCCAATGGGTCCAGGTGAAATATGTACGACTCCAGTAGCACACTCTCGCGGGCACCCTCTATGGCTGCCAGCAGGGCTCGAAAGAAATCCTGCGGATCAACGATGATTCGCGAGTTTCGCCAACGGCCCGGTGCCTGATCTCTTGCGGTCATGGGGATCATTATAAAAAGCTGCTACCCTGTCGCGCTATGACTTCTCGTTCTGCCAGCCTCTCCACCCTTCTACAACTACTCCAGTTCATGCGCCCCTACCGCGGCACATTGTTTGCCGCCGCCTGTGCACTAGTGTTTACGGCTGGCGTCACGCTGTCAATCGGACAAGGTGTAAGAATACTCATCGATGACGGCTTTGCCAGCGGCTCCGCGGACCAACTCAACCAGGCGGTGGTACTGATATTTATTCTCAGCCTGCTCATGGCCTTCGGCACCTTCGTTCGCTTCTACCTGGTATCCTGGCTGGGCGAACGCATCAGTGCGGACATTCGCGATGCAGTTTTTGCCAATGTAATCGAGCTTCACCCCAGCTTCTTTGAATCAAATTCCAGCGGCGAGATCATGTCACGGCTGACCACTGACACCACGCTGCTGCAAACCATCATTGGCTCCTCCCTTTCCATGGCGATGCGATCCTGCCTGACACTGGTGGGCGCCCTGGTGTTACTGGTGATCACTAATCTAAAGCTCACCCTCATTGTTTTGACTGCCGTGCCCCTGGTGCTCATGCCCATTCTGTTGTATGGGCGCAGGGTACGTGCGTTGTCGAACGAAAGTCAGGATTCCATCGCCCATGTAGGCAGCTACGCTGGCGAGGTTATCCAGCATATTAAAACCGTTCAAAGTTACACCCGGGAGAGCTTTGAAAAAGCGGCATTTTCCAGAGAGGTAGAACGCGCATTCCTTATCGCCCGCCGCCGTATTCGACAGCGTGCCCTGCTTATTGCCGTGGTGATTTTGCTGGTTTTTGGCGGTATCTCGGCGATGATCTGGTCCGGTGGTCACGATGTAGTGAGTGGCAAAATGACGGGCGGAGAGTTGGGCGCATTTGTCTTCTATGCGGTAATGGTCGGCACCGCCGTGGCTACGCTATCGGAGGTGTGGGGAGAATTACAACGCGCCGCCGGAGCCACCGATCGACTACTGGAACTGCTGCATGAGAAAAGTGAGATACGCGAGCCGACTACAGTAACCACCCCCACCATTGCAGCCAGACCATCGCTGCGTATGGAGGCCGTTACTTTCTGCTATCCCACCCGACCAGACACCCCGGCGCTACAGCAACTGGATTTAACCGTCCAGCCCGGTCGCAGTCTCGCCCTGGTCGGACCCTCTGGAGCTGGCAAATCTACTGTTTTTGAATTGCTGCAGCGCTTTTACGATCCACAACAGGGACGAATTTTACTCGATGACTGCGACATACGGCTACTCCCCACCCACGATCTGCGCCGGCAAATGGCGGTGGTTCCGCAGGCGCCAGCCTTGTTTACGGCCAACGTTGCCTACAATATAGGCTATGGCAAACTCGATGCCACACAGGCAGAAATCATTGCCGCGGCCAGGGCGGCGCACGCCCATGAGTTTATCAGCCGATTGCCACAGGGTTACGAGACACACCTGGGTGAAAAGGGAGCGCGCCTGTCGGGCGGTCAGAAACAACGCATTGCCATCGCCCGGGCCATTCTCAAGGACCCCGCCATTCTATTGCTGGACGAGGCAACCAGCGCCCTGGATGCAGAAAGCGAATACCAAGTGCAATTGGCCTTGCAGGAACTGATGCAGAACCGCACCACGATTATCATTGCACACCGACTTAGCACCATTCTTCACGCCGACCAGATTGCCGTTATGGACCAGGGCAGGCTGGTTGCATACGGTACACACCAGAGCCTGTTAAAAAGCAGTCCGCTCTACCAGCGCCTGGCCAGCCTGCAATTTCGGGAAGAAGACGTCGCCTGAGCGCTGGCTAGTGTCTCGAATCCGACGGAGCCGGTTCCCGGATCAATTGCAATCTCTCCCGCGTACCCTTACCCAACTCACTCAAGTCAGAAAAAGTATCCCTGGAAATATCACCAATATCCCGCAAAAAGTTTACATAGCGCTTGCCGTTATTTTTGGCACAGTGCCAGGGCAGCAATAACAGACCACCATTGCCCGCCCGCGAATCTATCAGATCACCGGTTTCTTCCAGGGCTGCTTCAAAGTGTTCCCGAGCCGCGCCACGACTACTGTCTACCGCCATAGACAGCACTTCCAGGCCTTCCAGTACCGCTTCAAACCCAACCCACTCGACCAGTGCTACGTCCTCAACACCGCGCCGCAGAGCCCGTCTGGCTTTACGGGCAATATTGCGATACTCCCTGCCAACCTTGGGACCAAAAATCGGGTCTGCCACCGGTGTGAGCAGGTCTTCCTGTTCCAGATCGCGCCAGTCATCTTCACTGAGCAATTTTTCAATTTGTGGAAATACCAGTTTTTCCTCGGCATTCATATGGCCAAAAAGCGCATCAATGTATTCCCGCGCAGGTACGATGGCCTCCTCCAGGGGTATTTCTCCATTTTGCCAACTCACCACCTTTTGCAGGGTTTTTGCACCCAGGTCTGCTAGATAATCATGCTCCCGTTGCAGGGTATCTACGTCGTCAGCAATGTTTGCGTCCAGTTCACCGGCGCGCTGGTAAACCATATCTTCGCGTGGATGATGGAAGGCATCGGGATAATGGGTCATGTAGTGCAGTGATTCGTAGAGCACCCGCGAATCGATACTCTCGTCGCCATCGAGCAGGGACTGCAGTTGTTCATCGGCCAGCTTGAGCAGGGTTGCCATGTAGCGGTGCTCGGCGTGCAAGGTAGCCAACACCGGGTGCTTGCTACGCTTCTGGGCAGACATTGTCTTGGATACCGCCTCCCAGGATTTTTTGCTGTAGGCGCGCGGCTGTGAAGTGGCCATATCCTTTCTCCTGACTTTTCGTAGCTTTACATGTTCCCCGCTATCGGGCGCCAGAACATTGACCCAGAACAAGAATAGGGGTCAGGCCTCAACCAAACTCACGTACCAGCCCACCAATAGACTCTTTGGCATCACCAAACAACATGCGGGTATTGTCCTTGTAAAACAGCGGGTTTTCGATACCTGCAAAACCGGACGCCATGGAACGTTTGAGGACGAATACGGTGCGTGCCTGATCCACGTTGATTATTGGCATGCCGTAAATAGGGCTGGTCTCGGATTCACGAGCCGCTGGGTTAACCACGTCGTTGGCACCGATAACAATCGCCACATCGATAGTTTCCATGCGCGGGTTGATTTCGTCCATCTCCAACAACTGGTCGTAGGGAACGTCTGCTTCGGCCAGCAGCACATTCATATGGCCGGGCATACGTCCGGCCACCGGGTGAATACCGTAATTGACTTCACAACCGTTCTTCTCCAACAACTCCCCTAACTCTTTGACCACATGCTGCGCCTGCGCAACTGCCATGCCGTAGCCAGGCACGATGGCAACACTGGTCGCAGCCTCCAGCACGTAGTAGGCATCCTCAACACTAATCGGCTTGACCTCTCCCTCAACCCTAGTGGTATCCGTACTCACCGAGCCAAAGCCTGAGAACAACACATTGGTCAATGAGCGGTTCATTGCCTTACACATGATCCGCGTGAGGATAATGCCGCTGGCACCGACCAGCGAACCGGCCACAATGAGGATATTGTTGTTGATGGCAAACCCCGCCGCACAGGCGGCCAGGCCGGAGTAACTGTTCAACAATGAGATCACCACCGGCATATCCGCACCACCAATGGGGATAACCACCATGACCCCGAACACCAGCGACAGAGCTATCACCAGGTATAACCACTGAACATTGCCAGGCTCCACCACGAACATGGCTGCACCGTAGAGAATTCCCATAACAATCAAGCTGTTAACTATCTGCTGGCCACGAAATAACACCGCGCCACTGCCAATAGTTTCACTCAGTTTGCCGTAGGCTATGAGGCTGCCGGTGAAGGTCAGGCCACCAATAAGTATCGACAGGACAATCGTAACCAGGGTGAAAATACTGGCACCGTCACCAATGGCTGCCCAGCCCACCAGCAGACTGGCCATACCACCAAAACCGTTAAACAGGGCTACCATTTCCGGCATGGAGGTCATCTCCACCATGCGCGCAACGGTCGCACCTATCACACCACCCACGGCAATACCGATCAGGATCCACCGGTAGTCGACAATGCTCTGGTCCAGCAGCGCAGCAACAACGGCAAGAAGCATGCCCAGCGAAGAAATCATATTGCCGCGACGCGCGGTAGCGGGAGAACCCAGTTGCTTCAGGCCAAGAATAAACAGTGCGGCCGAGACAATGTATGCAAATTGAATAAGCGTATCCATGCGCTCAGCCCTCCTTCTTCTTGAACATGGCCAGCATGCGATCGGTCACCAGGTAACCACCCACCACGTTAATGGTGGCCAGCGCCACCGCGCCAGCCCCCAGCCAATTGGCCAGGTCCTGTTGGCCGGTGCCGGCCAGGCTCACCGCCCCAACCAGGGTTATCCCGGAGATGGCGTTGGCGCCAGACATCAGCGGCGTGTGCAGTGTTGACGGCACTTTGGCGATGAGCTCGAAACCCAGGAAGATGGTGAGCATCAAAATGAAGGTTAAAAATACTTCTGTAGGTATCATGTTAAGCACCTCCTTCCAGAATGTTCTTGATGGTTTCGTTGGTGATTTCACCCCCGTGGGTAATGATGCAACCAGGCAAAATATCATGCTCAAAATCGATTTTGAGGATATTGGCGTCCGTATCCCAGCTGTCTTCGATCAGGCTGAACAGGTTGGCAGCATACATTTGACTGGCATCCACACAGACTTCGTTGGCAAGATTGCCCTGGCCTATAACGGTCACGCCACTAATTTCTACAGTTTCATTGGGCACAGAGCCCTCGACGTTACCCCCCGTCTCTGCGGCCATGTCTACAATCACCGAACCGGGTTTCATGCCTTCAACCATATCCCGGGTAACCAGTACTGGCGGTTTGCGCCCAAACAGCTGCGCCGTGGTAATCACCACGTCAGAATCGGCAATAATGTCTTTTTGGGCCTGGCGTTGAATGGCAATTTGTTCCGGCGTGAGCTCCAGAGCATATCCACCCTCTGTCTGGCCGGTCTCGCCCAGGTCAATGTCCAGAAACTTGGCGCCCAGTGACTCTACCTGCTCTGCCACTACCGGACGGGTATCAAAGGCGGTGACCCTGGCGCCCATGCGTTTGGCCGTGGCAATCGCCTGCAGGCCCGCCACCCCAGCGCCAATAATAAATACTTTGGCCGGTTTGAGTGTGCCCGCTGGCGTCATCATCATGGGAAAAATGCGCGGCAGCTTTGCGGCGGCCAACAGTACCATAACGTAACCTGCCAGGCTGGCCTGGGAACTGAGGGCGTCCATCTTCTGACTGCGTGTGGTGCGCGGGATCATCTCCATACTGATGGACGTGACCCCCTGCGCCTGGAATGCTCTAACCAACTCGTGTTCGTTGAAGGGGTCCAGGTAGCTGATATGGATACAGCCCGATTTGAGCTGGGATATTTCCTGCAGAGGGGGTTTGCGTAATCGCAGCACGATATCTGCAGCGCTGAGCAGTCCGGCGCGATCGGTGGCAACCTGCGCACCTGCCTCGGTGTACTCGGTGTCCTGAAAACCAGAACCCAAACCCATACCAGATTCAATAATGACTTCTGCCCCAAGTTTGACCAGCTTTTTGGCTACAGCGGGAATAATCGGCACCCGGTTCTCACCAGGGTGCGTCTCTCGCGGGATCGCTATTTGCATACCAGTACCCGTACCTTGTTGTGTAGTTTGTCAAGTTCACACCGGGTATCCCGGTGGGGCCATGATTATTGCCAGCTAACATAGCAGCCTCAAGGGCTGCGGCGTAGCATTGGAATGCTTTGATTATTGACCTGGCGCGCAATAAACAACGCCGGACTTTACCACAGCCGTTCGCAAATCGGCCAAATACCTGCCATTCAACGGATGAATGCACAACACCGGAAGTATTCAATTAATACATATGACACGCATCAAATTCATGGCTTCACGACCGACCGTTCAGGTAGCTGACCATCATTCCACATCCTGGTACTCCCACCAACTGGGGAGCAACATTCGGTAGCTGGCCTCCCCGCAACGGGGATCAATTAACAGTGCACTGCCGGTATCATTTTCGCTGCGAATAACCCGGACCAGCGCATGGCTGACCTTCTGCATGCCTGGGTATTGGTAGGCAAACTCAAATCCTTGTTGGGATTTTTGCTGGTAGTAATCTCGCAAACTCTGGCGCTGCCGGTTGAACTGGGGGTCGAACAGGATACGGCGCCAGAGTTGCTCCCAGAAAGCCAGCCCAAAGACACCATTTACCAGGCTGTTCTCGACAAAGCACACCTGCGGCCTCACACCAGGGCTGCGCCTCCATTTCACGGCACAGGGCCAACGCTGCTTCGAATTCACCACGTTTGTGCAGAATTCTCACGCACCTCTCCCGACAGGGATGTTGGGTAGCTGTTGCATACAAATCAAGTACGCCCTGCCAGTGTTCATAGCGTTCCAGTTGCCTGGCCACCCGGTTGCGCCATCAGGTCTGGTCCTGGGGTCTCTGTAGTTGCTGGAAAAGCGCGGCGGGTACGATCAGGCAGAGCCCCACTAAAGTGGCGGTATGGACCGGTTCGTTAAGAATGGTCTGGATAAAGACCAGTGAAATAAAGGGTGACAGGAAAATAAGATTACTGACTCGCGCCACCCGCCGCGCCGATTTAAGGGCCGCGGACCACAGCAAAAATGTCAGGCCCATCTCGAACAGGCCCGCGTAGGTTGCCGCCATCAGACCACGCCAGTCGGGCAGTACCAGGGTAGAGAACAAGTGACACATCAGTACACAAACCGGCGCGGCCAGCAAAAAATTGAGACAGAGACTGACCGCCGCATCACGCTGGTTGCGAGTGCTGATAATCCAGTAATAGGCCCAAATCACCGTGCTCAACAAAGCCAGTACGACACCCCTGACACTGTCAAAGTGCAAGCCCAGCACATCACCGCGGGTGGCGATAATCAGCACACCGCAGTACCCCAGTACCGCCGCAACTATATCGCTGCTGTGCAGGCGCTGCCCCAACAAGGGTATCGCCATCAGCGACAGGGTAATGGCCCAGGTATAGTTGATGGTCTGGGCCTGTTGTGCCGGCAACAGGTCATAGGCGGTAAACAACACCTGGTAGTAAATACAGGGATTCAACAGAGCGACGGCGATAAAATAACCGGGGGTCTCCCTGAGATAGGTAAATAACAGGGCACCTTGCCGCCGGTATAAAACGACTGCAAGCAATAACAGCGCAGACACCAGGGTGGCGTACATCAGCAGCTGATAGACATCCAGGTATCGCAACGCAATTTTGAAGGCGGTGGCGACGGTGCCCCAGAAGAATACCGCCCCCAGACCGAGCAGTAGTGCGCGCCGATCTCGATCCATAAGCTGTTGATCTCAAAGCATGGCCTGAATAACTGGAAAGTGTACTTCAAGGCCCGAAGCGGTACCATGTCTGCCGGGGTGCACCAGGCCGTTGCATCCGCCTCCTGTCATTAATAATAAAAACCGGAGTCTGTGTGACCAAAGAACTCAAACCACTAACGCCAGCGCTGGCTCTTGCTCCGATCCTCCTGCTGGTAACTTTACTGGCACTATCGGTACTGCTGTATGGCGCCGACTCCTCCTATGGTGCCAACCAGATAGCCCTGTTATTCAGCGCCGGTGCGGTGGCGCTGGTCGGCCTCCAGCTAAACATGCGCTGGGTAGAGATAGAGCTAGGCCTGATCCAGGGCATTAACATGTGTATCGGTCCGATGATGATACTCCTGTCGGTGGGCATGCTGATCGGCGCATGGATCCTGGCTGGCACTATTCCCGCCTTGATTTACTACGGCGTACAGATTCTGTCGCCGAGCATTTTTTATGCCGCCTCAGCACTGCTGTGCGCCGTTATTGCCATCAGCATCGGCTCCTCCTGGACCGTGGCAGGCACCATGGGCATTGGCCTCATGGCCATTGCCTCCAGTTTCAACCTGTCACCGGCGATAACGGCTGGGGCCATTATCTCTGGTGCCTATTTTGGCGACAAGCTTTCGCCATTATCAGACACCACCAACCTGGCAGCAGCTACCACCGGCGTGGATTTATTCGACCATATTCGGCATATGTTGTGGACCACGGTGCCAAGTTTCACCATTGCGCTGATGATATTTCTCATCATCGGCGGCGGTGAAGCCCCGCCCCCGGAGCAAATAGAGGTATTGCGTAGCAGCCTGTCCGATCAGTTTAATTTGGGGCCACACCTGTTCGCCCCCCTGTTTATCATGTTGTATCTCGCCTGGCGCCGCACCCCGGCTCTACCGGCCATTTTAATCAGCTCACTGATCGGCGTGACCTTCGCCCTGCTGTTTCAGCCCCAGGCTGTCTTAAAGCTGGCTGGAACAACTGACAATGTTCCGTATGCTCTGCAGCTGTTCAAAGGTGTCTGGACCAGCCTGTTTGCCGGATTTAGCTCAGAGACCGCCAACCCCTTTATGGATGAATTGCTATCCAAGGGCGGCATGGTCAGCATGCTCAACACCGTTTCACTCATCCTCTGTGCCATGGCCTTCGGCGGAACGCTGGAAAAAGTCGGTATATTGCGTTACCTGGTAGGCGCGGCACTGGCGCGGGTTAAATCCAACGGTTCCCTGGTCGCCACCACTGTAGGCACCTGTGTGGCTACCAACCTGGTTACTGCCGATCAGTTTATTGCCATCGCGTTGCCGGGCACCATGTTTCGCGATGAATTTGAAAAATACGGCCTGTCGCGGCTCAACCTGTCGCGCACGCTGGAGGATTCAGCCACGCTGACCTCGGCGCTGATTCCCTGGAACACCTGTGGAGCTTATATGTCTGCCACACTGGGTATTGCCACGCTCAGCTATGCGCCATTTGCCTTTTTCAACTACCTCTGCCCAATAATCGCGGTGATCTATGGTTACTGGCAGATCGCCCAAAAACCCCTGGAAGTTAAATCAACCGCGGCCACCTGAACATGCAATGGGATTTCCCCTCGCCTTTCTCAATTGAGGTTCAGGTCGAAGCAGCTGATATCGACGGGCTGCAGCACACCAACAACGCGGTTTATGTAAAGTGGTGTGAACGGGTCGCCTGGTCGCACTCAGAATCACTCGGCCTGGATCTACCCTGTTACCAAAGCCTGGATCGCGCCATGGTCATCACCCGTTCCGAGTTCGATTACTTACAGGCATCCCGTTTGGGCGATGACATAGCCGTTGCCACCTGGATTACCGATTGGGACCAGCGATTTACCATGCAGCGCCATTTTCAGGTGATACGCAGCAGCGACCAGGCAACCCTGTTGCGGGCTCGCATGATGTTTGCCTGTGTGGAGCTCAGCTCGGGTAAGCCGCGCCGGCTGCCGCCGGAATTTCTGCAGGGCTACGGCGCAGTAGTGCTCAAGTCCTGAGCAAATTACGCCCGTTGCCAGTCAAAACTCAGCACCTCCCCAAGCCCCGTAGCACCCAGTTGCAACATCAGCAAGCGATCTACACCCAGCGCCACCCCCGAACAGTCGGGCAAGCCGGCCTGCATGGCCAGCAGCAAACGCCGGTCTACCGGGCGCGCAGCGCTACCGTTAGCCTGCAATTGCCGGTTATCCCTTGCAAAGCGCTGCGCCAGCTCATCGGCATCGGTCAGTTCGCAGTAGCCGTTGGCCAGTTCCAGGCCATCGATATAGAGCTCAAAGCGCTGGGCGACCTGCACTTCCCCGTCCTGTCGCAGGCGCGCCAGTGCTGCCTGGGAGGCCGGGTAGTCCTGCACAAACACGGCCCCAAGTCCGGCCAATTGTGGCTCTATTAAGTGCGTTAGTAATAAATCCAGCCAGACATCGCGATCGGCCTCATCGAAGCTGAGGTCGATATGTTGCAGTGACAGTGCCCTGAGCGCGTCGAGCTCAACGGTAAAGGGGTCAATATCAAGGAATTTCCGAAACAGCTCGCGGTAGGTAAAACTGAGCCAATCTGCACGCGGCAACAGCGAGCCCACCAGGTCGGCGACTTCTGCCATCAATTGCTGCAGCGTAAAATCGGGGCGATACCACTCCAGCAGGCTGAACTCCGGGTTGTGACGCGGTCCCGCCTCGCCGACGCGAAAGGCCTTACACAATTGGTAAATCGGTCCACTGCCTGCCGCCAGCAACCGTTTCATCGCGTATTCCGGAGACGTTTGTAGCCAGCGCTGGTCCACCGCCATGGGCTCGATATTCGGGTCGGTAACGGTGTTGGCGCTTAGCAGAGGTGTTTCAACCTCAAGCACTGAGCGGCGGGCAAAGAAATCCCGAATTTGTGCCAACAGGCGGGCTCGCGCCTCTAGCGCTGCCGGATCCGCGGTCGGTCGCCAGTCCTGCTCGGGGCTCAAATCAGGATTTGCCCCGACCCTGGTACTCACCAGTACGCGTGTCTATGCGAACAATTTCGCCCTGGCTCAGAAACAACGGCACCTTCACTACCGCTCCCGTGCTCAATGTCGCCGGTTTGCTGCCGCCACTGGCAGTGTCGCCTTTCAGACCCGGGTCGGTTTCAACAATTTCCAGCTCTACAAAATTAGCAGCAGTTACCACTATCGGAGAATCGTTGTAGAGAGTCACCTCACAGCGATCTTGTGCATTAAGCCATTTGGCAGCGTCGCCGACAGCGCTGGCATCGGCCTGGTATTGCTCAAACGTATCTGGCTCCATGAAGTGCCAGAATTCACCATCGCTATAAAGAAATTCCAGGCTGCGCTCCATAACATCCGCCGCTTCCAGGGTTTCGCCTGATTTGAAGGTGCGCTCCCAGACCCGGCCAGTTTTGAGGTTACGCAGTTTGACCCGGGCAAAAGCCTGACCCTTGCCCGGCTTTACCAGTTCGTTATCGATGACGCTGCAAGGGTCTCCCTCCAACATTACTTTGAGGCCCGATCGTATGTCGTTGGTGGAATAAGTGGCCATGGTTCTCTCTGTGCTCGATGGATAAAGGGACCATCATACCGCACTAGACAGCACGCGGTAATGGTGCTTCACTGTAGCCGTCTGGTGTGTTCTGCTGGCGGGTAGAGCGCATTCGACGCCCGCCTCATACTCAACAAACAATTGCATTTAAAACATATACTTAGGTACACTAGGGTTGAGCGTACACTTTTAATAATGAATCGCTGAAACAATGAGTAATAACGAACCGATCAAGCTCCGCATACCCAGGCAGGATTTGTCTGAGTTTGTGCTGTTCGGCTTAACCGCAGATCAGACGCGAAATTGGGCTGAAGGCCTGCCCATGGCCAATACTGCGCAGATTGCGCAGCAGCTGCGTAGTGCCATTAGCGACCTCAACCGGGTCGATATGGCGCCCAATGTCCGCTTTGACATCATGGAAGCGCTGCGCACCACGCTGCATACCGCACTCGCCACCCTCTCCAAGTACTACCTGAATCAGCCGGTCGTTTTGCCCGAAGAACCTCGCAAGGCCGCCAGGCTGGCCCAGAATCTCTATGAGTTGGTAACCACGGCCTATACCATCGTTGGCATTCAGACCATTCAGCGCCGCCAGTCAGTTTCCGGCACCAATCCGGCCAAGCTGGTATGCCAGTCTCTACACCGTGCGATTACCAGCAGCAGCATGAAATTACTGGTGTCATACCAGCTCTACCAGCCGGTAGAACTTCATGCCTGGACCGAGTTGCACCAGATGTTTCTACTGGCCGAACGGCAGAAATTGACCAGCCAGATTGTAGAAGATGCAATAGCCGGTGACGGCAGCATCACCAATACCTATATGCGTGCGCTGCTAATGGGTTGTTGCAAGCCTAACCAGTTGCGGCAACGGGACCTGGCTGGCGTTTACAAGGGACTGCGCGATTGGGTATCACACATTCAGCTGTTGCCTGCCAACGAAAATGATGGCTTGTTCCTGTTGGACTTCGCCAGCGACCACCCGCCCATTTATACCTCTCTCTACAGCGAAGTGCCAGGCCCCAGTTGTCGGGTGATTAACACTGACGAGCTGATCACATACCTGCAGGATTTGCGCATGGAGACCGGTGAAAAGGCCATCGTATTCGACAAGGATACGGCGGTATCGCCAAACGTGCTGGATCATGTCGTTTCTGCCTGGGGCGTAATGAGCAAGCGCAATTTTGCCAGAGCGCCAGCCCAGGAAAAACTCTGGATATCTGTCGGCCTCAGCAATACGCACTACTACGTATCCGGGGGCACCAGTTTTGAGAACCTCCTCTCTGCTGATTTAGCCGAAACACTGGGCCCTGGTCAGGACAAAAACCCTTTTATGGGTGAAGAGAGCACGCGCGAGACAGAAATCTGGGACAAAGCCTTCTCGCCAGACGAAGAGGACGAAGACCCGGTCGGCATGGAGGACGTTGAATTCCATATCCTCGAAGCCAAGCAAACGGGCGACACCGCCACCAAAGAGCGACACCCTGTTTTCCCGGTGCGCATGGCCAACGTGAGCCCTGGTGGTTACTGCCTGGAGTGGTCCGCCGACATACCCAGTCACATCAAGACTGGCGATGCCATTGCGGTGCGGGAGATCGACAACAATTCCTGGAGTATCGCCGTCATTCGCTGGGTCAGCCAACTCAAGGATCACACGACCCTGTTGGGCGTCGAGTTACTGAGTCCCCGCGCCACCCCCTACGGCGCCCGCGTACAACACAAGACTGGCGAGGATGGCGATTTGATGCGCGCCCTGTTACTGCCAGAGATCAAACTTGTGGGACAACCCAACACTATCATCACCCCACGGGTAGGTTTCAAGGAGCGCCAGAAGGTAACCCTGCTACGGGGGGGAGAGGAGTCTTATATACAACTCTTCAAGAAGGTATCTTCCACCGCCGCTTATAACCAGTTCGAGTTCCGCTACATTCAGCAGCTGGACGAAGTCGCCGCGCGCGACAAGACCGACGTTATCTCCACCCAGTTCGAGTCGCTCTGGAATAACTTGTAGCAGCGGCGGGCGACAGCGGTTAGAGTTCACTGGCACTTAACTTAAGCTGAAAATCACGTTAGGACACAGTCTTCGACAGCTATTTTTGAGACCGTCTGCGGCAGGGACGCCGCAGTCGAGCCCCCATGGATGGGTTTACGGCGTGTCTGAAAAATAGCTGTCGAAGCCTGGGGCCGAAACTACAGCGCTAAATCGCTTAAGTAAGTGGCATTCGGGTCAGAGGACAGATTTAAATCAATCCCCCGCTTTCTAATTCGGCGGGGCCGCCTCCGGCTCTACCTGATACCGATCACTTATCCCCAGCAAGTACAAAATACCGTCCAGCCCAAGGGTGGATATTGATTGCTCGGCACTCTGCTTGACCAGCGGCTTGGCGCGAAAGGCAATGCCCAGGCCGGCAATACTCAGCATGGGCAAATCATTGGCGCCGTCACCGACACTGATCACTTGCTCCAGGTCTATACCTTCATTGGCGGCGATCTCACGCAGCAAGTCTGCCTTGCGAGCGCCATCAACAATGGTGCCTGTGACCTCGCCAGTCACTTTCCCGTCGACGATCTCCAGTTCGTTCGCATACACGTAATCAATGCCCAGCTGTTGCTGTAACAAGCGCCCGAAATAGGTAAAGCCACCAGAAAGAATGGCGGTTTTATAACCCAGCGATCTGAGCGTACTAATCAGCCGCTCGGCGCCTTCGGTGATAGGCAGATTGGCGGCCACCTCTTCCAGCACAGATTCATCCAGGCCTTTGAGCAGAGCCACCCGGCGCCGGAAGCTCTCACTAAAATCCAGTTCTCCGCTCATGGCCAACTCGGTAATTGCCGACACTTGTGCGCCGACACCGGCACGGTGTGCCAGCTCATCAATAACCTCGGTTTCGATAAGGGTTGAATCCATATCGAAGGCCACCAGGCGACGATTGCGGCGATACATATTGTCTTTCTGAAATGCCAGGTCGACATCCATCTCACTGGCCAGCTCTAACAAGTCCCTGCGAAACTGTTGAATATCCTGCAACTGTCCACGCACGGAGAACTCCACACAGGCCTTGTTGAAATCGCTCAGGTCTCCCAGTGGCACCCGGCCCGACAAGCGCTTTATAGCGTCTATATTAAGCCCATAGCGCGACACCACCCCGGTAACCCTGGCCAGGTGATGGGCGGTTATTTTGCGCGCCAGCAGGGTAACTATATATCTGGCCCGCCCCCGGCCCGCTACCCAGTGCCCGTAGCTCTCCTCACTGATTGGCGTAAAACGAACCTGTATCTCCAATTCATGGGCACGAAAGAGAATATCCTTGCGCACCGAGGAATGGGTTGAAGCCGATGGTAATTCCACCAGAATGCCCAGTGACAGAGTATCGTGTATGACGGCCTGCCCCACATCCAGTATATTGACATCGAAGCCAGCCAGGATATTTGTAATCGATGCCGTCAAGCCGGGCTTGTCTTCACCCGAAATATTAATTAGCAATATCTCTTTCAAGGTATCATTCCAGTTTCATAAGGCGCTATGTATTCGCTATAGGCAATTTTAACCGTTATAGGCACTCTCAAACTACTTCAACTCAGGCCAAGGAATTCACAAATTCATTCTCCCACAAAACAAGCTGAACCGATTCGTACCCGACTCACACTATCACAACAGGCGGCACTGGTATGTGGCGGCCTGTGCATGGCTGTGTCTTTATCCCTGGTATTACTGGGCGGACTCTCCAGTCGACACATTTTAGGCGAACAGGAGTTACGACACGGCGATGCATTAGCCATTAGTGTGGCGGAGAAAATCGCACCCATCCTGGCCGCTGGCGACCTGATCCGCCTGGAGGTAAGTCTGCGACAACTGTTGGCCAGACACCACCTGCTCCAGCTCAGTGTCTTTGACATCGAGGGGCGCGCTGTGGGCGTTGCAGGAGAGGCCCCGGCCGGATTTGGTGATCCTTACCACAGCCCAATTACTATCGAGGGCAACATCGCTGGCGAGTGTGTCATCATCCGGGCACCCGACGCCAGTGTGCAGGAACTGCGGAAAATGTCGCTGGGCTTATTTTCACTGGCGCTGTTGCTAAGCCTGCTGGCCGCTGTGCTCGCTTCGAAATGGGGGCAATCGCTTTCACGAAGGTTGCAAAAGGCTATAGGGCTGCTCGCTCTCAGCGAGGCCTCTGTGGACAACGAGGCCAGCAGGGACGAACTTACACAGCTGGACACCGCCATCTCCAGACTGCCCCTGGACTTGCTCAAACCCACTGCATCCAGCACCGCCAACAGCGAAAATTACCAACAGGCCTCACTACTCTATATCAGGTTGACAAGCCTTGGCACCCATGTGGAAACGCTTGATGAGGCTAGTCTGCTCAATTCCACCGAACTGCAGCGACGGCTCATCCACGGCGCTGCAGAGCTCTACGGAGGCACGCTTTCAGTGGCCCGGCAATTTGGGCTGGTGGTGAGTTTTGGGGAAGTTCACAACTCCGGCCAACCTGCTTTTAGAGCAGTAGCGGCCGCCTGGTTGATCAAACAGGTGGCGGCAAGCATGAGTAAAGAGCTGCCCTTGCGGATAAAATTGTCGCTGGCCTGTGGGTTCAGTACCTGTGGAATCGGCTCCAGCACAGATATCTACCCTGACCTGTACAATCAACACCTGATTGATGAACTGGAATCCACTACCAGTGACAACCCGGAAAATATTCTGCTCACCGATGGCGTGGTCGAGGATATGCAGGTGAGCAGTCGTTGCCTGCTGAGCAATGAGGCGGGCCACTGGATACTGGCCGGCTTCGCCGAGCCCTACCACGACCTGCTGGAACGCCAGGAGGAGTTGTTACTGCGTGAGCTGCGCCGCGATTAAGCGCGCTCTATCTCTATGCGGTCTACTTTCTGAAAGCCACGCGGCAATTTGTTGCCTCTTCTGCCGCGTTCACCGCGGTAGTGTTCCAGCTCGGAGAACTTCAGGGTGAGGTGCCGTTTGCCGGCATGTATTACCAGTGAATCGCTTTCACCAATCACCTCAACTGCCAGCACAAACTCTTCACGGCTCTGCACCCGCGCCGGTGGAATGGAGAGTATCTTGTTACCTTTGCCGCGTGCCAGCTGCGGCAATTCGGGTAGTGGAAACAGCAGCATTCTGCCTTCATTGCTGACCGCAACCACATAGCTGCCCTCGACCGAGCTCACCGCCGCCGGCTGCAAGACCTGTCCACCCTTGGGTAATTTGAGAGCCGCCTTGCCTGCTTTGTTCTTGGTTTGCAGGTCGCCCAGCTTTGCCACAAAACCATAACCTGCATCACTGGCAAGTAAATACAGCTGCTGCGCCTCGCCGGTCATAATGCCCTCAAAAGTGGCCCCTGATGGTGGATTAATACGGCCCGTTAGCGGTTCGCCCTGACCGCGTGCAGACGGCAAATTATACGTGGCGATAGTATAGGCACGGCCGGTAGAATCGAGAATAATTGCCGGTATATTGGTGCGGCCACACACCGCCATCTTGAAAGTGTCACCCGATTTGTAACTGAGAGTATGGGGGTCAATGTCATGTCCTTTGGCGGCACGAATCCAACCTTTGGCCGACATCACAATAGTAACCGGATCGGTGGTCATCAATTCGAGCTCACTGAAAGCCTTGGCCTCCGTGCACTCGACCAGCGGGGAGCGTCGCTCATCCCCATATTCTTCGGCGACGGCCAGCAGTTCCTTTTTGATCAAGGTTTTCAAGCGGGTCTCTGAACCAAGAATCTTCTGTAGCCCATCGCACTCACTGGCCAACTCATCCTGTTCGCCCTTGATCTTCATTTCCTCAAGCTTGGCGAGATGGCGCAATTTTAGTTCTAGGATGGCCTCGGCCTGGTCGTCAGAGATTTTAAAGCGCTTCATCAGTGCCGGCTTGGGTTTTTCCTCGGTGCGAATAATGTGAATTACTTCATCGATATTCAGAAATGCAACCAGGTAACCTTCAAGAAGGTGCAGGCGTCGCTGCACTTTTTCCAACCGGTATTCCAGGCGGTGCCGCACCGTGGTGGTGCGAAACCGGAGCCACTCCTTGAGCATTTTAACCAGGCTTTTAACGCCGGGACGCCCATCTATCCCAATTACATTCAAATTGACGCGATAACTGCGTTCGAGATCGGTGGAGGCGAACAAGTGACTCATAAGAGCCTCGCGATCTACCCGGTTTGAACGCGGCACTATCACCAACCGGGTGGGGTTTTCGTGATCAGACTCATCCCGTAAATCAGCGACCATGGGCAATTTTTTAGCCAACATCTGCTGGGCTATTTGTTCCAGCACTTTCGAGCCGGAAGTCTGGTGAGGTAGCGCCGTCACCACGATATCCCCAGACTCATCGCCCCAGATCGCACGCATGCGCAGGGATCCGCGACCGGTCTCGTACATGGCGAGAATATCTTCCCGCGGGGTAATAATCTCCGCCTCGGTGGGGAAGTCCGGAGCTATCACATGTTCGCACAACTCACGCACGGTGGATTTGGGTTTTTCCAGCAGCCTGATCGTTGCAGTGACCACTTCTCGCAAGTTGTGGGGAGGGATATCTGTGGCCATACCCACGGCGATACCGGTGGTACCATTGAGCAAAATATTGGGCACGCGCGCTGGCAATACCGCTGGTTCGTTCAATGTGCCGTCAAAGTTGGGTATCCAATCGACCGTACCCAAACCCACTTCTGACAGCAGCACATCGGCATAGGCGGTCAAACGGGATTCGGTATAACGCATGGCAGCAAAGGATTTCGGATCATCCGGCGCGCCCCAGTTACCCTGCCCGTCTACCAGTGGATAGCGGTAACTGAAATTCTGTGCCATTAGCACCATGGCTTCATAGACGGCGCTATCCCCATGGGGGTGAAACTTGCCGATAACATCACCGACTGTGCGGGCGGACTTTTTGTACTTGGCGGTGGACTTAAGACCCAGCTCACTCATTGCGTAGACAATACGTCTCTGTACTGGCTTTAGCCCGTCACCCACATTAGGCAAAGCCCGGTCGAGAATCACATACATGGCGTAATCCAGGTAGGCCTTCTCTGTGTACTCCATCATGGATACCTGCTCGATACCCTCGTGATCTATTTCCACGTTGTCAGACATTTGCCAACTCGACTGTAGTAGTGCTTTTGATTGTTACTGCTCGGCTGGGACAGAACCCACACCGGAGAGGAATACTGCATTAATTCATATAGCTGCCACGTAAACCCACCAGTTGCTCATTGAGATTGACAATGGAATTAGCCATATCGATCAACAGGCTGTGGATCGTACTGGGATTGCTCTTGATAAGATCGGCAAACTGCTCCTTGGGAACCTTGACTACCGAGCAGCGCGTTTTTGCACTTACCGTCGCGGTTCGATCAGCGGCGGTCAGCACTGCCATCGCGCCGAAAATTTCACCTTCTTCAATTCCACCCACGGTGACACCGTCAACGACCACTTCGGCTGAGCCCTCGGTGAGGTTGAATACAAAATCGGCCCTGTCACCCTGGCGAATAATAATATCGCCTGGGTTGTAGATCTCGAAGCCGGGGGTGGCATGGGTATCGTCATCAGTCAACGCCGCTGTCAATCGGATGTCCATGCCCGCCTGTGTTATCAGTAGCCGCGTCCACAACTTGGCCGCTGCCGGGTCTGCGAAAATCCTGCGCATAAATTCCAATGCGGGGTAACCGGCCAGGCTGGCGCCGTTTTCACTGGCGTAGGAAACAGAGACTTCATGATCGCCGGTGCCGGCAACATCTGGCAGCAACAGGTCACCATCATCAAGCAGAAATACGGTTCGGTCACGATACCGCACACTCAGCGAGCCGGTTTCCACGTAGTAAATCTTGTCTGCCTCCAGACCCCGCAACATGGCATTGTCTGTCGGCTCAATTTCAAGCGGAATAGAGGGCACATCAATGCTTTCAAGCAGCGCTGTCACCAGCCGCTTGTACTGTTGGTTGAGTATGAAAAAATCCTGCGCGAGTTCAGCATTCGCTAACATCGGGCAATTTCCTTATCGGTTTTATTTTTTATAGTCATACTGCTTCACGGTCTTTTGCGGCTAATAGTAGCATTATTCTCGCCGGTGCGAACTCCATAAGAGCATATAATACCGACTCCGCGCAGATGCTACCACTTCGCGTGCATTCCACGTAACATGCGGCTTTCACGCGTAACGAATCACCTTCTAATGCCAGTAACGAAGCAAACCGTAGTCTCATTTAAATATACCCTCTACAACGCGGACGGAGATGTGCTGGAGAGTTCAGGCGAAAAAGAACCCAGTGTTTATCTGCACGGCGCCAACAATATCATTCACGGCCTGGAAACAGCCATGGCGGGGCGGAAGGCTGGCGAGCAATTTGAGGTTGAGCTAGGCCCGGAGCTGGCCTACGGCTTGCGTAACGAGTCACAACAACAACGAGTGCCGATTAAGCACCTGCTGTACAACGGCAAGCTCAAGCCCAACATGGTGGTGCAATTAAACACCGACCAGGGTCGCCGCAGCGCCACAGTGATCAAGGTTGGCCGCCACAGCGCTGATATCGATACCAATCACCCCTTGGCGGGGCTACAGCTGCGCTTTGATATCACCATCATTGACCTGCGGCCAGCCACCCAGGAAGAGATCGCCCACGGTCACGCCCACGGGCCTGGCGGGCATCAGCACTAGATGACAAATCCTGACCTCGGTTGGCAGACGCTTGCCTTCGCAGAACTGGACACGGATCAGCTCTACCAGATCATGCGGCTGCGGCAACTGGTATTCATCGTTGAGCAGGACTGCGTTTATGTCGATCTGGATGGCCTGGATCAGGACAGCGTTCACCTCTGCGTTTGGCGCGACCACGAACTGCTCGCCTATCTGCGCTGCCTGCCCCCCGGGCTGGACTACAGCGAGTCGGCGCTGGGCCGTATTGTGGTGAGCCAACAGGCGCGCGGCCTCAAACTGGGGCGCGAGTTGGTGAGCCGTGGTATCACCTTCAACCTGCAGACCTGGCCAGGTAGCGGTATCCGCATAGGGGCGCAAACATACCTGGAGAAGTTCTATCAGGATTTGGGCTTTGAGACCGTTAGTGACAGCTACATGGAAGACGGCATTGCCCATATCAACATGTTATTGAGGACACAAAAATGACACTGGCAAAGTCAATTTTAAAAGTGATTTTGGGCCTGGCAGGAGTGCTGGCATTGCTGACAGGGGGCGCCCTGTTATTTGTGCCCGGCATCCACGTCAGCAGCCTTGGTATGATACTGAATGTTATGACTGGCGCTGGCAGCGACACCTCCAGCGACCTGCTGCTTGCACGCCTGCGGACCGCCGAGGGTTACAACGTCAGTATTTTTGCCCGCGACCTGCCCAACCCCAGGATGCTACTGCGCGACAGCGCCGGGCGACTCCTGGTCAGCAACCCGCGCAGCGGTGAGATTATCCAGTTGTGGGATGACAACGGTGACGGCGCCGCTGATCGAAGTGTAGTCCTGCTGGCCGACCTGAAGCGGCCCCACGGCATGGAGCTACACGAGGACTACCTCTACATCGCTGAATCCAACCAGATAAGCCGCATCAGCTACGACTCAGAAACTGGCAGTATCGGCGATGATTACACCGTGATCATCGCCGGTCTCACTGACGAAGGTAACCACTGGAGCAAAACTGTTCGCATAGCTGCGGATAACACGCTCTATGTGGCTATGGGTTCCACCTGTAATGTCTGTGAAGAGGCCGACCCACGGCGCGCAACAATTATGCGTTATGAACTTGATGGTAGTAGTGGCGAGATATACGCCAGTGGCCTGCGCAATAGCGTGGGTATGGCATTTTCCCCCTGGAGCGGCGCACTCTACGCCACCGACAATGGCCGCGACATGCTCGGTGATGATTACCCGGCCTGCGAATTAAACCGCATTCAGCAGCAGGGCTTTTATGGCTGGCCCTACCTCAACGGCGACAACGACCTGGACCCGGATTTTGGCACTGGCAAGGAGGCGCTGCAGAAAACAGCGTATTCCCCTGCTTTTAGCTTTCCGGCTCACAATGCACCGCTGGGTATCTATTTTCCCAAAGATGACAGCCGCACCGCCCTGGTAGCCCTGCACGGCTCATGGAACCGTTCCAGCCCGGATGGTTACAAGCTGGTGCGGTTGAGCTGGCACGACGACGCTATTACCAGCACGGATTTTATGTGGGGGTTTGAAGAAGATGGCGACATCATCGGGCGTCCGGTCGATATTGTCGGGGACGGCGCCGGCGGCTTCTTTGTCAGTGATGATTACGCGCGCGCAATTTACCGGCTCAGCAAAAACGAGCACTTCAATGCCGTTACACAGGTACCGCCGCAACAGCCAGCCGAGTTTCTGTCCAGTGCCGGGTCAATTGACCCGGCACTGGCAGACAGCGGGCAAGAGCTCTACCAGAACCTGCCCTGCGCAGATTGTCACGCCGACACCGCGCTGACACCTGTTCAGCTGGTCAATCTGGCGCAGCGATATGACCTGCAAAGTTTGACGGAATATTTCCTGACACCGACCCCACCCATGCCGCGTTTTGAATTGAGCCTGCAACAACGGCAGCAACTGGCACACTACTTACTCAGTCGGGATCAATCTCCAGCAGAAAGGTAACCGGCCCATCGTTTACCAGCGCCACTTGCATATCGGCACCGAATATCCCGGCGGCAATTGGTACCTCACCCTCGCGCAACATCGCCAGAAATTGTCCATATAGAATTTCTGCTGCCGCCGGTGGCAGTGCCGAGGAAAAGCCGGGGCGCAGACCCTTGCGGGTATCCGCAGAGAGGGTGAATTGGGATACCAGCAACACAGCGCCGCCCGCCTGCTCAACATTGAGGTTCATGCGCCCCTGTTCATCACTGAACAACCGATAGGCCAGCAGCTTGTCCCGCATACGCCTGGCAACAACCTCGTCGTCACCCTTGTCCAGGCCCAACAGCACCAACAGGCCGCCACCAATTTCACCCACGCAGGCCCCTTCTACGGTGACACTAGCCTCGGTGACCCGCTGCAACAATGCCTTAATCCCCGTAATCCTCAAATCGGTCCGCCATGCGCCGGGTGGCCCGAATAAGAGCGTCGGTAATGCCGTGCTCGGAGGCGGCGTGCCCCGCGTCGCGGATGATGTGCAACTCAGATTGTTTCCAGTGCCGGTGTAGTTCAAAGGCGTTATCCAACGGGCACACCACATCGTAACGCCCGTGCACTATAGTGCCCGGGATGCCATCCAGCTCATGGACAGTATCCAGTATCTGGTTCTCGGCAATAAAACTCTGGTTGATAAAGTAGTGCGCCTCGATGCGTGCCAGCGACAGGGCAACATGGGGATCGATGGAATGCTGCACCACTTCCACACTGGGCCGAAGTGTGGCACAGCGAGCCTCCCAGCCTGACCAGGCCTTGGCTGCCGCCATACGGGCGACTTCGTTATCTCCGGTTAATATTTGGTAGTAGGCGCCGACAATATCTTCGTTGTTCGAGTTGCCTATGGGCTTGACATAGTCCTCCCAGTAATCGGGAAACAAACGGCTTGCCCCGGCCCGGAACAACCAGTCCACATCACACTGGCGGGCCAGGAATATGCCCCGCAGTACCATGGCCAGCACCCGCTGTGAATACTGTTGCGCATACAGCAGGCTCAGCGTTGAGCCCCAGGAGCCGCCAAACAGCAGCCATTGCTCGATACCCAACTGCTGGCGAATATGTTCCATATCGGCAATCAGTGCCTGGGTGGTATTCAGGCTCAACTCCGCATGGGGTGTGGACTGACCCGCACCGCGTTGGTCAAACAAAATAATATGGTAGCGTTCAGGATCGAAAAAACAGCGATTGCGGGCATCACAACCGGCACCGGGTCCACCGTGCACGAACAACACGGGAATCCCGTTGGGATTGCCGCTCTCCTCCACGTACAGCACGTGTGGTGCATCTACCGACATTTTGTGGATAGCGTAGGGTTTTATCTCGGGGTAGAGCATCAGCATAGGCCCAGTATAGACAAGCTGACGGCTGCTGTAATGAGAGGAGCGTTGAAGGGCGGCTTAAACCCGCCCGGCGCGGCGGCGCTGGTTCTCTTGCAGCAGTTTCTTGCGGATGCGAACGCTCTTTGGAGTTACCTCCACCAACTCATCGTCCTCGATGAATTCCAACGCCTGCTCCAGGGTGTGCCGAATGGGCGGTGTCATCACCAGGTTCTCATCGGTACCGGCAGCGCGGATATTGGTGAGCTGCTTGGCCTTGGTCGGATTTACGGTCAGGTCATTACTACGGCTGTGCAGACCGATCACCTGCCCCTCGTAGACATCAATATTGGGATCTATAAACAGGCGTCCCCTGTCCTGTAGGGTGAACAATGAATAGGCCAGCGTCTTGCCCTTGCAAATGGAAACCAACACGCCATTGGGGCGCCGAAGGGCCTCGGTATTCTTGACCGGGCCGTAGTGGTCAAAGATGTGGGTCATGATGCCGCTGCCCGAGGTCAGGGTCAGAAATAGCGAGCGAAAGCCGATCAAACCACGGGCCGGGACGATAAACTCCATACGCACCCGGCCCTTGCCATCGGGCACCATATTTTTCATATCGGCGCGGCGCCTACCCACTTCTTCCATGACCGCACCCTGGTGACGATCTTCGCAATCGATCATCAGCTGCTCGAAGGGCTCCTGCAGCTCACCATCCACTTCCTTCTGAATAACTTCCGCCCGGGAAACACCCAGCTCAAAACCTTCCCGGCGCATGGATTCTATTAATACCGACAGATGCAGTTCACCACGCCCAGACACCTTGAACTTGTCGGGGCTATCGCCCTCTTCCACGCGCAATGCCACGTTGTGAATCAGTTCTCGATCCAGTCGCTCGCGGATATTGCGGGAGGTAACGTACTTGCCCTCCAGGCCAGCAAAGGGAGAGTCGTTAACCTGGAAGGTCATGGTGACGGTGGGCTCATCCACGATCAGCGGTGGCAACGCCTCTACCACCGCCGGATCACACACGGTATCGGAAATCTGCAGGGCATCGATGCCGGTAATACAGACAATATCGCCGGCCTCGGCAAGCTCGGTATCGATCCGCTCCAGGCCCAGGTAGCTCATCACCTGCAAGATACGTCCGTTGCGCTCCTTGCCGTCCAGGCTGACTACCTTGACCTGTGTATTTGGAGTCACGGTGCCGCGGGCAATGCGGCCCACCCCGATTACGCCCACATAACTGGAGTAGTCCAGCGCTGAGATTTGTAACTGCAGCGGGCCCTCTCTATCAACTTTCGGTACAGGTACATGCTCGATTACCGTTTCAAACAGCGCCTGCATATCGGTACCCATATTCTCGTGGTCAAGGCCGGAAGTGCCCTCCAGGGCAGACGTATAAATCACCGGAAAATCGAGCTGCTCGTCGGTCGCCCCGAGACGGTCAAACAGATCAAACACCTGGTCTACCACCCAGTCGGGGCGCGCGCCGGGTCTGTCCACCTTGTTTACCACAACAATTGGGTTGAGTCCGCGTTCAAACGCCTTCTGGGTCACAAAGCGCGTTTGTGGCATGGGGCCATCCACCGCATCGACCAACAGCAATACACTGTCAACCATAGACAACACCCGCTCCACTTCACCACCAAAGTCGGCGTGGCCGGGGGTATCGACGATGTTGATGCGATACTCACCCCAGCGGATAGCCGTATTCTTGGCGAGGATGGTGATACCGCGCTCACGCTCCTGATCGCTGGAATCCATGACGCGTTCCGTACCCTGATTACGACGGTCCAGGGTGCCGGACTGCCGCAGCAAACAATCCACCAGTGTGGTCTTGCCATGGTCAACATGGGCGATAATGGCGATGTTACGGAGATTCTCTATCACGGGGTGCCTCAAAGAGTGCGGGCCAGAAATGGCGCGCGATTATACCCGCCAAGCACGCCCCGCGATAGGGCTATTTTTACCCTTATTCAGCGGGTCGGAAAATCTTTACATTGTTGTAGCCAGAGTCGATCAGGTGCCCCGCATGCAGCCTGCTCATAGTGCCGCGATCACAATAGAGCATATAAGTACGATCACGATCCAGCTCACCGATGCGAGAGTGCAGCTCATAGAAGGGAATTTTGAGCACCTGGGCGTGTACCTGCAGTGGCTGTAACTCCTCCTCGTTGGGGTGCCGAATGTCCACAATAGTGCTGCCGGCCAGCGGCACGGCCAGCACCTCAACATCCTGTCGGATCAGCTGCTGGGTAGATATTTCATCGATATTCTCGACCCGGGCAGTGGCGATGGCCCGCTCCAGCACCTCCATGTCAAAATGGGCCTCCTCCCGCGCCACTTTTTCGGGTCGCGCCCTGGTGGTCGGATGGATGGAGATAACGCCACAATATTCGGGCATATTCGCCGCAAACTGCTCGGTGCCGATCTGCGCCGCTATGCGGATGATATCTTCCTTGTCCGTACAGATCAGCGGGCGCAACACCAGGTGGTCGGTGGCGCTATCAATTACTGCCAGGTTGCGCAGTGTCTGGCTGGACACCTGTGCCACAGCCTCTCCCGTTACCAGCGCATCTACCTGCAGGTCTTGCGCAATGCGGGTAGCCGCACGCAGCATCATACGCTTGAGGATAACGCCCATTTGCGAATCCTCGACATTATTCAATAGTTCGGCAACCACTTCTTCAAAGGGCACGGTAACAAACCGCACCCGGTGACTGCGACCAAACTTGGTCCACAGGTACAGCGCCACTTCCTTAACACCGATCTCATGATCGCGCCCACCCAGGTTAAAAAAACAAAAATGCGTACGCATGCCTCTTTTCATGGTGAGATAGCTGGCTACAGTAGAATCGAAACCGCCGCTGATCAGTGAGAGAACCGGATCCAGCGCGCCCATCGGGAAGCCACCCAGCCCCTTGTGGCGCTCGTTAATCACATACAGAATTTCATCCCGGATCTCCAGGCGTACCGTAATCTCGGGCGTGGTAAGATCAACACCACGCGCGGCCGTGTGTTGATTGAGCCCACCACCCACGTAGCGCTCCACGTCAATGGACCTGAAATCATGCGTGCCGGCACGCTTACAGCGCACCGCAAAGCTACGACCTTCCAGACGGGGGCCATACACAGCCTGAACTTTCTGATAGATGTCATCCATATCACCCAGTGGGTATTCGAGCGCGTCGAGATACCAGGCTATACCGGGCACCCGACCCAGTTCATCGACGAAACGGCGACGGTGCTGGTCGTCAGTGAAGTCACTACGCACTATCAGCTTGTCCCAGTCCCGCTGAATCCTGACATCGGGGTCAATGGACCGCAGCACTGATTTCAGGTTGTTCACCAGCTGACTGACAAACTGGCGGCGTACCGGTTTGCTTTTGATGGTGATTTCCGGGAAAAACTTGACAATGAATTGCATTACGGCCATAAACATCGACGCTGAAGAAGCCGCGTATTATACGGCTATCCGCAGTGGAAGTGTGTAGCAAGCGAAAATCCGCACCGCTAGCACCATAATGGTGCGTTATAGCACCGTTATGGTGCCAGTAGGCCGGTCCGGATTGCTGACTATGCATTATTTGCTCTTAAGATACAGACACTTAGCATAGTAATCAGTCTGGCACGGCTTTTGCCTTGTCATTGCATTACCAAACTCAGATAGGCTGGGGAGCACCACACCACCGCTTATATAGGTTTCTAACAACTGGCCTGGCCAGTACGACTATCATCCGATGGAGAAAAAACGATGTCAGAGCAGACTCTGAATTTGATAAAAGAAAGTGAAGCGCGCTGGATTGACCTGCGCTTCACCGACACGCGCGGTAAGGAACAGCATGTTTCCATACCTTCATCCGAGATATCAGCCGATTTCTTCGAAGGCGGCAAGATGTTTGATGGTTCCTCTATCGCTGGCTGGAAGGGCATCAATGAATCCGACATGATTTTGATGCCCGATGACAGCACCTCGGTACTGGACCCGTTTACCGATGAGCCTACCGTTATCTTGCGCTGTGACATTGTTGAACCCACCACCATGCAGGGCTACGAGCGCGACCCGCGTTCCGTGGCCAGGCGCGCTGAGGAATTCCTCAAGTCTACCGGCATTGGCGATACCGCGTTTTTTGGCAATGAGCCAGAGTTCTTCGTCTTTGACGACGTCAAGTGGCACGCCGACATGTCTGGCGCTGGCTACTCAATCAACTCTGAGGAAGCGGCCTGGGCCTCTAACCACACATTCGAGGGCGGCAACATTGGCCACCGTCCCGGCGTGAAAGGCGGCTACTTTCCCGTTCCTCCGGTCGATTCCCTGCACGACATTCGCGCCGCCATGTGCGGCGCCATGGAGCAGATGGGCCTGACCATCGAAGTGCATCACCACGAAGTGGGTACAGCCGGCCAATGTGAAATCGGGGTGCGCTTTGACACCCTGGTAGCCAAGGCGGACCAGACGCAGATTCTCAAGTATTGCGTTCACAATGTAGCCCATGCCTACGGCAAAACAGCGACCTTTATGCCCAAGCCACTGGTTGGTGACAACGGCAGCGGCATGCACGTACACCAGTCCATTGCCAAAGATGGAGACAATATCTTTGCAGGTGATAGCTATGCGGGACTGTCTGATACTGCCCTGTACTACATCGGCGGTATCATCAAGCACGCCCGTGCACTGAATGCCTTCACCAACGCCTCTACCAACAGCTACAAGCGCCTGGTACCTGGCTTCGAGGCACCGGTAATGCTGGCTTACTCAGCGCGCAACCGCTCTGCATCGATTCGTATCCCCTATGAACCCAGCCCCCGCGGCAAGCGCATCGAGGTTCGCTTCCCGGATCCGACTGCCAACCCCTACCTGTCCTTCGCAGCCATGTTGATGGCCGGCATCGATGGCATCCAGAACAAGATCCACCCTGGCGACCCTGCCGACAAGGACTTGTATGACCTGCCACCCGAAGAGGGCAAGGCGATTCCTACCGTGGCTTCCAGCCTTACCATGGCCCTGGCTGCACTGGACGAAGACCGCGCCTTCCTCACCGCCGGTGGCGTATTCACCGACGACATGATCGACGCCTATTTAGCGCTGAAATCAGAAGAGATTAAGACCCTGGACATGACCACTCACCCGGTTGAGTTCGATATGTACTATTCGTTGTAGGCGGTAACCCCTCCACCAGCCGCCAGGGGCGTCCTGCCCTCCCGCGGCATACCGTACTTCCTGTACATAGCCGCTACGGGCGTCCTGCCCTCCCGCGGCATACCGTACTTCCTGTACATAAGCCCGCCTTCCGGCGGGTTTTGTCCTTTTGGGGTTTGTGCGGTACTGTTGATACTCACCACAATACTTGTAGAGGTTATTGACTGTGCTGCGCCTGTTTCTGATCACCTTGATCACCTTGATCGCCCTGCTGCCCTGGCAGGCCGGGGCCCAGGTTTACAAGCACGTGGATGAGAAAGGCAACATCACTTTCACGGATCAACCTTCACCGAACGCCACGCCGGTAGAAATAAGTACTCCCAACACCTACCGGCCGCCGTCCACAACGGCCTACCCTAAGTCAACCGCCACTACCGATGACCAGGCCACCGCCAACAAAGTCGACTACAGTGTCAGTATCACCAGCCCCAGCGACGAGACTATCATTCCCCGTGGCCCCGGCAATTTCTCCCTCAGCGCCCGTGTGTCGCCCTCACTGAAATCCGGCCACACACTGCAACTGTTGATGGACGGGGCACCGCGCAAAGCGCCACAGTCCCATGGCGGCTGGTCACTGACCAATGTATTTCGCGGTGAGCACAAGCTGGAGGTCGCGGTCATTGATAAAAGTGGAAAAACACTGGCCACGTCTGATCCGGTTACGGTCTACGTCTTTCGCCCCTCCTCTAATTTCAATTAACTTCAATCAGCTGCGACAACCCCGCGCTGAAGCAGCATTCGCTGGCGGCAGCCCCACTGATGGCAGCCCCACACAACAATAGACAACCGCGCCAATTAGGCGCACCATATTGGTGCGTTATAGATTTATTGCGCCTTTGCATAGATGCAAGCTGCCAGGTCAGTTGCATTAGTTGGTGCTTACATACCCTATATCCCTTTAATTAAGCGGCTTAATTATTTATTTTTTCTCACTAACGAGTCTGGCTTTATTTTTGCTTAATTGTCAGGGGAGATCAGGAGAGGCCGGGGGAGTAAGCCCACGGTACCCCAACAAAAGCGAGTGTGATGACAGACCAACAATTTAACCAACAGCTTCTCGATAATCTGAGTACTTCCATTCTGGTTCTCGATAAGCAGCTCCGCGTCTGTTACATCAGCCCTGCTGCACAAGCCCTGCTGGAACTCAGTGAGTCGCGCAGCCTGGGCACTAGCCTGGCGGAACTGCTGCCAAGGCAACCACAGATTATTGATAGCATTGCTTCTGCTGAACAGTCGCCTTACACCAGCCGCGGACTCAGCCTGCGGCTGGCTAGCGGCCATGAGCTGATTGTAGATTGTACGGTTACTCCACTGGCCCCGGAAGGTGACAGCGAAACACAGTTGATCCTGGAGCTACACCCGGTTGACAGGATCATGCGGATAAACCGCGAAGAGGGGCTCATTTCCTCTCAGGAAAACACCCAGGCCCTCATCCGCGGGCTGGCCCATGAAATCAAGAATCCCCTGGGAGGGCTGCGTGGGGCCGCACAACTACTGGCCCGGCAACTGCCCGACCCGGCCCTGGAAGAATACACCAACGTCATAATCGAAGAATCTGATCGGCTGCGCGATCTGGTAGATCGCATGCTGGGATCACAGCGCCAGCCACAATTTACGCAGCTCAATATTCACGAGGTACTTGAGCACGTCAGGACCTTGCTCACTGCCGAGGCCGGAGCCGACATTATTTTCACGCGTGACTACGACCCCAGCTTGCCAGAGATGCGCGGCGACCGCAGCAAGCTGATACAGGCCATCATTAACATCGTCCGCAATGCCATGCAGGCCACCAAGAATAATGAAGGCGACAGGGTCATCACCCTGCGCAGTCGTGTGCAACGCCAGTTCACTATCGGTGCGCACCGACATCGACTGGTCTGTCGAATCGACGTGACCGACAACGGCTGCGGTATTCCACCGGAACTATTGCACTCCATCTTTATTCCCATGGTCAGCGGTCGGGCCGAGGGTACAGGCCTGGGCCTGGCGATTTCACAATCAATAATCAACCAACACAAGGGGCTGATCGAGTGCAGCAGCGAGCCTGGCTGCACGGTATTCACGCTCTATATTCCCCTGGAAGAAGACAATGCGCAGACAAGCTAAGGTTTGGATCGTCGATGATGACCGGTCTATTCGATGGGTACTGGAAAAAGCCCTGGAACAGGCTGGCATCGATACCGAAGCCTTCGACAATGGTGATTCGCTGCTGCTGCAGTTGGAGCACGCCCACCCTGATGTCATTGTCAGCGACATCCGCATGCCGGGCATTGATGGATTGAGCCTGCTGTCGAAGCTGCAGGAGTCTCACCCGGGGCTGCCAGTCATTATTACCACCGCGCACTCTGATCTGGATAGTGCCGTGGAATCCTACCAGCGCGGTGCCTTTGAGTACTTGCCTAAACCCTTCGATATCGAGGAAGTGGTGGCGGTAACCCAGCGTGCCCTGGCCCACGCGCAGGAGCGCAACAATGAACTGCACACCGACAGCCCGGTTGCGCCCACCGAGATTATCGGTGAAGCACCAGCCATGCAGGAAGTCTTCCGGGCTATCGGCAGGCTCTCCCAGTCCAGCATCACGGTGCTGATTAACGGTGAATCCGGCACCGGCAAGGAACTGGTCGCTCGCGCCCTGCATCGCCACAGCCCGCGCACCAGCGAGCCCTTTATCGCACTGAACATGGCTGCCATACCGAAAGACCTGATGGAATCGGAGTTGTTTGGCCATGAGAAAGGCGCCTTCACCGGCGCTAACAGCCTGCGCCGCGGCCGCTTTGAACAAGCCGATGGCGGCACACTTTTTCTCGATGAAATCGGCGACATGCCCGCCGAAACACAAACCCACTTACTGCGCGTGTTGGCTGATAGCGAATTCTACCGCGTCGGCGGCCATACCCCGGTAAAGGTGGACGTGCGCATCATCGCGGCTACCCACCAGAACCTGGAACAGCTGGTAGACGCCCACGCCTTTCGCGAGGACCTGTTTCACCGCCTCAATGTGATTCGGATCCATATCCCAAAATTGGCGGAGCGCCGCGAAGATATCCCCCAACTCATGCAACACTTTCTGGCTGGCGCTGCCAGGGAGCTCAATGTAGAGACCAAGCAGCTGTTACCGGAAACGCAGGAGTTCCTCAGTCAGCTGGAATGGCCCGGCAATGTCCGGCAACTGGAAAACACCTGCCGCTGGATAACGGTCATGGCGTCCGGACGCGAGGTACACCTGAGCGATCTCCCGCCGGAGCTGAGCCAGACCGACAGTAGCCGGCAAGCCGATGCCGAAAACTGGTCTCAAATGCTGCGCAGCTGGGCCGCCGCCGAACTGAAACAGGGCCGCGAGCATTTGTTGGAGCAGGCCCTGCCCGAATTCGAAAAGGTTATGATCGAAACCGCCCTGGACCACAGCCAGGGACGCAAGCGTGATGCCTCAGTGCTGCTGGGCTGGGGACGCAACACCCTGACCCGGAAAATGAAGGACCTGGGAATGGATTGAGGGAGTCTGCAGCGTGTTCAACATTGTTCTTTTCGAGCCGGAAATCCCGCCCAATACAGGTAACATCATTCGCCTGTGCGCCAACACTGGCTGCCGTTTGCACCTGATTGAACCGCTGGGATTCGAGCTGGACGACAAGCGCATGCGCCGCGCCGGACTGGATTACGCAGAATGGGCCGAGGTAAAGCAATACCAGGGCTGGCAGGAGTATCGACAACAACGCCAGGACGGGCAGGTCTTTGCCATTACCACCAGCGGTGAACAACATTACACAGAGGTTCAGTACCAGCCCGGCGACAGCCTGGTGTTCGGGCCCGAGACACGCGGCCTGCCGCAAGCCATATTGGCGGAGATCGGAGACGGCCACTGGCTGCGCATACCCATGCTGGCGCACAGTCGCAGCCTCAACCTCTCCAATAGTGTCGCGGTAGTGCTCTATGAAGCGTGGCGCCAGCTGGATTTCCAGGCTGGCAGCTGACGGCTAAGTACTACTCCGCTGCTGCTTCAGCGTTTGCAGAGCCCTCAGCGCTTGAAGAGCCCTCAGCGCTTGAAGAGCCTTCCGCTTTTGAAGAACCCTCGGCATTTTCCTGCGCTCGCTGCATTGCCTGCTGGTACAAACCATCAAAGTTGACCTGGGCCAGCATCAGCGCCGGGAAGGTGCCTTTGGTTACGATACCGTCGATAGTTTCGCGGGCGTAGGGAAACAGCATATTGGGGCACAGAATTGCCAGCACACGGCGCAAGTCTTCACCTTTCATGCCGCGCACAAAAAAGATACCGGCCTGCTGAACTTCCACCAGGAATGCTGTTTCGTCATCCAGCTTGGCAGTAACTGTGAGCGTCAGTACAACTTCGTAATTGTCATCATCAATACTGGTGCTCTTGGTGCGCAGGTCTATGCCCATCTGGGGCTTCCATTCCTGCTTGAACATAGCGGGTGCGCCGGGGGACTCGAAAGACATGTCTTTCACGTAGACACGCTGCATCACAAACTGCTGCTGCTGCGCGCCTTCCGCCGTACCTGCTCCTGCTGCCGCAGGCGTGTCTGCTCCGCTATTTTCTTCGTTACTTACTTCGTCTTCAGCCATGATTATTCTCCATACTTGGTCATTAAATATTTGTTGCAGCCTGTAACAGCGGGTCCAACTCCCCACACTGCTCAAGCTGCCATAATTCATCAAACCCACCGACGTGGAAATCTCCAATCCAGATTTGCGGCACCGTGTAACGCCCACTCAGGTCTTCCATGCGCGATCTTTGCAGGGGGTCGGCGTCAACAGGAATATCGGTATAAGCCACCCGCTTGTGCTCGAACACTCGCCGCGCCCTGACGCAGAAAGGGCAAAAACGTGTGCTGTACATAACGATATTGGATGCTGTGCTCACTACTTTACCAGTGGCAACTGTTGCGCGCCCCACTCCAGCATTCCGCCAGACATGCGGTGAATGCCTGTGAATCCCGCACCGTTGAGTTTCTTGCCTGCCGCGCCCACCTGCTGGCCCATTTTACATACCAGGATTATGGGTTTGTCGCGATACTTCTCCAGCTCAGCGATTCGGGTATCGAGCTTGCTGACCGGAATGTTGAGCGCATCGACTATATGCCCCTTGCCAAATTCGGCGCTGTCGCGCAAATCCAGGAAAATACCCTCTTGGGAATTTACCAGATTGATAGCCGTTTGGGGGCTGACGGATAGGCCAGACTTGCGAGATTCATGCATCCACAGCATCAACAACACTACCGCCAACGCGCCAGCCAATATCCACTGTTGTGCCAGGAATTCTAAAATTAGTTCCATTTTACAAGGTACCCAGGGCCGCCCAACCATTTGGGCTGCCAAAAAAGGCGCCAAGTATACAGGGTCTTGCGGCCGCTGAAAACGCGGCATCTCGTGATCTTGTAGAAGATTAAGGTTAGAATTCTTCGCTCTACCCCCACCGTCACAAAAGCACCCGATAAACCATGCGTAATCAGGTAAAAAAAACACTCCTACTGGTCATCCTGGATGGCTGGGGGCACCGTGAAGACAGCCGCGACAACGCCATCGCCAACGCTAACACGCCGGTCTGGGACCGATTCTGGAGCGAATCGCCACACACCCTGATATCGGGGTCAGGACTGGATGTGGGCCTACCCGCAGGCCAGATGGGCAATTCTGAAGTGGGTCATATGAGCCTGGGCGCCGGCCGCGTGGTATACCAGAATATGACTCGCATCGACCAGGCGATAAAGGACGGCAGTTTTAATAGCAATCCGGCCTTTACCTCCGCCATTGATAAAGCGGTGGCTTGCGATGGCGCAGTTCACATCATGGGTCTGTTGTCACCGGGCGGAGTACACAGTCATGAGCGCCAGTTGGAGGCCGCCATCAAGCTTGCGCACCAGCGCGGTGCCAAACAGGTTTACCTGCACGCTTTTCTCGATGGCAGGGACACCCCACCGCGCAGTGCAGAGCCCTCCCTGCAAGCCATGGACAGCCTGTTCAACACACTGGGCTGTGGCCGGGTCGCCTCCATAGTCGGTCGCTATTACGCCATGGATCGCGACAATCGTTGGGACCGAATTGAACTCGCCTACGACATGCTCACTACCGCGCAAGCGCCATACACGGCGTGCTCTGCCGGGGCAGCGCTGGCGCAGGCCTATCAGCGTGACGAATCCGACGAATTTGTTAAACCCACCCTGATCACTGCCCAGGGACAGCAGCCAGTCGCTATCTCTGATGGCGATAGTGTGCTGTTTATGAATTTCCGGGCCGACCGCGCCCGTCAAATCACCCGCGCCTTTGTAGACCCGCAATTCAGTGGTTTTGAGCGCAAGGTGCTGCCCGCCCTCAGCGAATATGTGATGACCACCGAATACGCAGCTGATATCGAGGCCAGCTGTGCCTACCCACCAAAACCCCTCAAGAACGTACTGCCTGAATACCTGGCCAACATGGGAAAGACCCAGCTTCGCATCGCCGAGACCGAGAAGTACGCCCATGTGACCTTCTTTTTCAGCGGCGGCCGGGAAGAGCCGTTCGCGGGCGAGGATAGAGAGTTGATTCCCTCCCCGGATGTGGCCACCTACGATCTCCAGCCCGCCATGAGCGCTGTCGAGCTTACTGACAAACTGGTGATTGCTATCGAATCACGCCACTACGACCTCATCGTCTGCAATTATGCCAATGGAGATATGGTTGGGCATACCGGTAACTATGCTGCCACCATGGAGGCTGTCGAGGTATTAGATGAATGCCTGGGCCGTATCGAGCAGGCCGTATTGGTCTCTGGGGGCGAGGCCTTGATTACCGCTGATCATGGCAATTGCGAACAAATGGCTGACTACGAGTCAGGCCAACAGCATACCCAGCACACCACCGAGCTGGTGCCGCTGGTGTATATCGGCGCGGGATCGCACAGCTTTCGGGAGCAACCGGGAACGCTGCCCGATATCGCGCCCACCCTGCTGGCCTTGATGGGCCTGGCACAGCCTGAAGAAATGACCGGCACCAGCCTGCTGGCGCAGGACTGAATAGATAATGAGACGCAGCTTGCCGCCAATATTGAGGCTGCTTGCGCTTGCTATTACCCTAATTGCCCTGTTGCCACTGGCTATTGATGCCCGGGCAGAAACTGAAGAGGCGGCCGCACGCAACCAGCTTGAGCGACTCAAGCGTGACATGGCAGCCCTCAGCCAGGCGCTGGAACAGGACATGCAGCGGCGCGGATCCGTGCAATCGGCACTGCGCCAGTCAGAAATCGCCATTGGCAATATTCGCAAAGACATGGACCAAACCCGGCGGCGCATGCAGTGGTCCGAGCGCAAAGTGGCAGAATTGCGCGCCCAACGACGGGAATTATTAGTCGCCCGTGGCCAGCAACAGGAACTCATTATTCGCGAGATACAGACCGCTTACCAGATGGGCAAACAGGGCCAGCTGAAAATTCTGCTCAACCAGGAACAACCGGGCACACTGGCGCGCAGCATGGCCTACTACGACTATTTCTACCAGGCGCGGCAGGGTCATATCGAGCGCTATCTGGAGACCCTCGCCAGTATTGATGCCATCGAACCGGAAATCGCCAACACCCTTAACCAGTTGCAAGCGACCCGTGTAACACTGGATCAGCAAGAGCAGCAGCTGGTAGCGGGCAAGGCGCAGCGCCAGCTGGACCTGAACCGCCTCAACATCAGCATCGCCAGCAAAGATCAGCAATTAAAAAAGCTGGATCGGGATCGCGAGGAACTCGAGCGCCTGCTGGAAGTCATAGAACAGGCCATCGCCGACATGGAATTACCGCCGGAGTACCAGGATTTCGCGGCGCTCAAGGGGCAGATGCCCTGGCCCTTGCAGGGCAAAGCCAGCAACCGTTTTGGCAGTCGTCGCAGTACGGGCAAGCAACGCTGGCAAGGGCTTACCATCCCGGCCCAGGAGGGCGGTAGCGTCACAGCAATCCATCACGGCAGAGTTGTTTTCGCCGACTGGTTCAGGGGCTCTGGCCTGCTGTTGATTATTGATCATGGCGATGGCTATATGAGCCTCTACGCTCACAACCAGGCATTGCTGCGAGATGTAGGTGAATGGGTATCGGCCGGGGCCGCCATTTCTACTGCGGGCAATAGCGGGGGCCGCCAGCAAGCCGCCCTTTATTTCGAAATTCGCCACAATGGCAAGCCGATTAACCCCGCTCATTGGCTGACAAGAGGCTAAGGCTGCAGCAATGGGTTACACTAACGACATGACCATGAGTTCCACTATTCCCACCGCTCTCAAAAACCTGCTATGCGCCGCCACTGCTACCCTGACGCTGGCAACCGGCGCGCTCGCCACAGAGGAACCCGGCAAGCTGCCACTGGACGAACTGCGCACTTTCGCCGACGTATTCAGCCAGATTCGCGTGAGCTATGTCAAGGAAATCGACGACCGGACACTGCTGGAGTACGCCATTCAGGGCATGCTCAGCGGCCTGGATCCCCACTCTGTCTATCTCAATGCTGATGATTTCGAGGACCTGCAAGCCAGCACCACCGGGGAGTTTAGTGGCCTGGGTTTGGAGGTGGGGATGAAGAACGGTTTTATAACCGTCATCTCTCCCATCGATGACACACCCGCCTATGAAGCCGGCATAGAAAGCGGCGATATTATTCTCAGACTGGACAATCACCCGGTCAAAGGCATGTCCCTCAACGAGGCCATCAAATTGATGCGCGGAGACAAGGGGACGAGCATTGACCTCACTATTGCCCGTGAAGGCCGCAACCAACCTTTTACACTGACCCTGGTGAGAGACACGATCAGGGTGGTCAGTGTACGCAAACGCTGGCTGGAGCCAGGCTACGGCTATTTGCGCATCGCCCAGTTCCAGCGCCGCACCGGCGAAGATGTGGGCAATGCACTCGCTGAACTGATGGAAGCAGACGAACTGAAAGGCCTTGTACTCGACCTGCGCAACAACCCCGGCGGAGTGCTTCGCGCCAGCGTGGATGTGGCCGGTTACTTTCTCGAGGGCGGCACTGTGGTTTACACCGAGGGTCGCCTGAAAAACTCGGAAACCCGTTACAATGCCACCCCCAAAGACACCACTGGTGGTGTGCCGGTGGTGGTACTCATCAATGGTGGCTCTGCATCCGCATCTGAAATTGTAGCCGGCGCCCTACAGGACCATCGGCGTGCCGTGGTCATGGGCACACCCAGTTTTGGCAAGGGATCGGTGCAAACCATTATGCCGTTGTCTGAAGATCGAGCCATTAAACTCACTACCGCTCTGTATTTCACTCCCAACGGCCGCTCCATACAGGCCCAGGGTATAGTGCCCGATATTGAGGTGGCAAGAGCGCGTGTAACCGCTATAGCCAATTTGCCCCCGCAAGTGACCGAGGCTGACCTTTCCGGACGGCTGGACAACGCCAATGGCGGCGCAGAAGACAACTCTATAACTCGCAACAAGCGCGTGCCCAATGAATTATTGAGTCGCGACAACCAGCTGTACGAGGCACTGATCCTGCTCAAAGGCATCCATATTTTGGGCATGTATGACACCACTGAAAACGCTGCTCTTTAGCCGCCTGCTGCTTTGCTGGTGGCTGGTTGGGATCGGCATTACACCGCCCCTGTACGCAGATTCGGTACCAACGCTGGTCATAATCATTGATGACATCGGCAACAACCTGGCCAGCGGCATCCGCGCCGTTGAATTGCCGGGAAAACTCAACCTGGCGGTATTGCCACACACACCCAACAGCACTGTGCTGGCGCGGCTGGCGGCGACAACCGGCAAGGAAGTCATCCTGCACGCGCCGATGAGCAACCTGCACAACAAGGCATTGGGGCCCGGCGCGCTTACCGATCAAATGAATGAGTCAGAAATGCGGCAGGCACTGATTCATGATATTGAGAGCACGCCAAACATCCGTGGTGTCAGTAATCATATGGGCAGCCAACTGACCAGTATGCGCGCTCCCATGGAGTGGCTTATGCAGGAACTGCGCTCGCGCCAGCTGTACTTTGTAGACAGTCGCACCACGGTGCATACGCTGGCGGCCACGATTGCGCGGGAACAGGGTGTTCCACACCTGTCACGGCATGTGTTTCTGGATAACGAGCCCAACCGCGCAGCGATTCACCGGCAATTTCAACTACTGCTGAAACAGGCAGATTCAGAGGGCCTGGCCGTGGCTATTGGACACCCCTACCCTGAGACCCTGGATTACCTGCAAGAGGCCCTGCCAGCGCTAAGGGCTGGCGGCTACCGGTTGGCATTGATCTCTGAGGTACTATCGCCGGAATTTCAACTCAGTCGAAGAGCTCCGCCCTAGAGTCGCATCTCGATGCCACGCTCAGCCATATATGCTTTGGCCTGGGGGATGGTGTACTCACCAAAATGAAATATGCTGGCGGCCAGCACGGCATCTGCACCACCGATTAACACGCCATCGGCCAGGTGATCCAGAGTTCCCACTCCCCCGGAGGCAATCACAGGAATCGAAACTGCATCTGTTATGGCGCGGGTGAGCTTGAGATCAAACCCTTCTTTGGTGCCGTCTCTATCCATGCTGGTCAGCAGAATTTCACCGGCCCCCAGGGCGGCCATTTTCACAGCCCAGGCCACCGCATCAATACCGGTGGCTTTGCGCCCACCATGGGTAAAAATTTCCCAGCCAGCAGCCACTTGCTTGGCGTCTATTGCCACCACGATGCACTGGGAGCCAAAGCGATCGGCCGCTTCACGCACTAATTGCGGATTGTGAATGGCGGCGGTATTGATGCCCACCTTATCCGCACCGGCATTGAGCATTATGCGAATGTCTTCGACTTTGCGGATGCCGCCGCCGACCGTGAGGGGGATAAATACCTCTTCAGCTATACGCTCAACAATGTGTATGGTGGTATCACGGCCCTCGTGGCTGGCGGTGATATCGAGAAAGATGATTTCATCAGCGCCCTGTTCGTTGTAGCGTTTGGCAACTTCCACCGGGTCGCCCGCATCGCGAATATCGACAAAGTTCACGCCTTTGACGACACGACCTGCCTCCACATCCAGGCAGGGAATAATGCGTTTTGCCAGCCCCATTAGCTGACAACTCCATCACAGTACTGCTGGGCCTGGGCCAGATCCAGGCTGCCTTCATAGATCGCGCGACCGGTAATGGCCGCACAAATACCACTGTGGCCACAGTGTGCCAGGGCCTTAATATCCTCCAGGTTGGTAATGCCGCCGGAGGCGATAACCGGGATCGTCGACGCTTCAGCCATCTTTACCGTCGCCTCCACATTAACGCCCTGCATCATGCCGTCGCGGGCGATATCCGTATACACAATGGCACTGACGCCATCATTTTCAAATTGTCTGGCCAGTTCGGTGGCCTGTAGCTCCGATACCTGGGCCCATCCATCGGTGGCAACCAGTCCATCGCGGGCATCGAGACCGACGATAACCTTGCCCGGAAAGGCAGCACAGGCCTGCGCCACAAAGGCTGGCTCTTTCACTGCCAGAGTGCCCAGTATCACGTAGCTGACCCCGGCACTAATATAGTGCTCTATGGTTTCCAGACTGCGAATTCCACCGCCAATCTGGATAGGCAGCTCGGGGAAGGCGGCGGCAATAGCGGTCACCACACCGCCATTAACAGGCTCGCCTGCAAAGGCACCGTTGAGATCTACCAGGTGCAAGCGCCTCGCCCCTTCGTCCACCCAGCGCGCCGCCATGGCGACCGGGTCGTCGGAAAACACGGTGGAATCTTCCATCAAACCCTGGCGAAGGCGCACACAGGCACCGTCTTTCAGGTCTATTGCCGGAATAATCACCATCGGCTCAGCCATTGTCTTTTCCATCCCAATTCAAAAAATTCTGTAACAATTGCAAACCCACCGCGTGGCTTTTTTCCGGATGAAACTGCACTGCGAACAAATTGTCACGCGCCAGGGCCGCATCAAAGTTGCCACCATACTCAGTACTGCCAACAACCAACTCACGCTGCCGGGCCGCCACGTAGTAGCTGTGTACAAAGTAGAATCGGCTATCGGTCTCGATGTCCTGCCAAAGGGCATGCGGGCGGCTCTGTTGCACCTGGTTCCAACCCATGTGCGGCACCTTGAGCCGCTGGCCCTCGCTATCGCGTAAATCATCACCGAACCAGCGCACTTCACCGGGCACAATATCCAGGCAATCCACACCACCGTTTTCTTCACTGTGCGTGAGCAGTGCCTGCATTCCCACGCAAATCGTCAACACCGGCCGGTGCTGCTCTTGCAGGGTATCCAACAGCAATTGATCGCAGCGAAGACGGCGAATTTCACTCATGCAGTCGCGCATGGCGCCCACACCTGGAAACACCACCCGGTCCGCATCGCGGATGATGGCCTGATCGTGGGTAACCACCACGTGGGCCGCGCCCGCATGCTGCAAGGCACTGGCGACGGAATGCAAATTACCCATGCCGTAGTCGATTACGGCGACAACATCAGTAGTCATGTTAATGGCCCGAAAGTGCCTACAGCTTAGTTTAAATAGTGCCTACAGCTTACTTTTGATAGCGCCTACAGCACACCCTTGGTTGAGGGCATTATGCCCGCCGCACGCTCGTCTATGGTCAGCGCCATACGCAGCGCCCGGCCAAAAGCCTTGAATATCGTCTCGGCCTGGTGATGAGCGTTGTTGCCGCGCAGATTGTCGATGTGCAATGTGACGTTGGCGTGATTGATAAAGCCCTGGAAAAACTCGTGAAAAAGATCCACATCAAAACCACCCACCTGGGCGCGTGTAAACGGCACATGAAATTCCAACCCCGGGCGACCGGAGAAGTCGATCACCACCCGTGACAAAGCCTCATCCAGCGGCACATAAGCGTGGCCATAACGGAGAATGCCTTTTTTATCACCCACAGCCTGCGCCACCGCCTGGCCCAGGGTAATACCAATATCTTCCACCGTGTGGTGATCATCGATATGGATGTCACCCACCGCGCTGATATCAAGATCAATCAAACCGTGACGCGCTATCTGGTCGAGCATATGCTCCAGAAACGGGATACCGGTGGCAAAATTGACTTTGCCACTGCCGTCCAGATTAACCACGGCGGTAATCTGTGTCTCTAGCGTGTTGCGGGTAACCGTCGCAATTCGATCGGTCATGGAATTCTCCATTGCTGCCCAGGTCAAATGGCCCAGGCAATGTAAAGGCGTTGCATTATAAAAGAATCAGGGCGGCAATTCACCGCCGCTGCAATGTCATTATCCAGTAGAATTACCACTCCCAGTACGGAGTCAGCGGTTTGTTGAGCCCCAAACAATTTCAAAAACAGATCCTCACATGGTTTGACCAACATGGCCGCAAGGAATTGCCCTGGCAGCAAGACATTGATCCCTACCGGGTGTGGGTCTCGGAAATCATGCTGCAACAAACCCAGGTGGCCACCGTCATCCCCTATTACCAGCGCTTCATGACGGAACTACCCACCGTTGAAGCGCTAGCCAGCGCCAGCGAAGACCAGGTGTTACACCTGTGGACCGGGCTGGGTTACTACGCCCGTGGCCGCAACCTGCTGCGCTGCGCGCAGCTGGTATGCGGCGAGCACGCAGGCCAGTTTCCAGATACCGTAGCGGCGCTGCAGCAGCTCCCCGGCATTGGTCGTTCTACCGCCGGCGCCATCTGCTCAATTGCCTTTGGCAAACCCGCCGCCATTCTCGATGGCAACGTTAAACGAGTCCTGGCCCGCTACGGCGCCATCGCAGGCTGGCCCGGCCAGAGCCAGGTCTTGAGCTCCCTGTGGGGCCTGGCTGAAAGCCTCAATCCCGACAGCAGAACCGCCGACTACAGCCAGGCCATGATGGATCTTGGCGCCACCGTGTGCCTGCGCACACAGCCGCACTGCGACGCCTGCCCCCTGGGCCGGTCCTGCCAGGCCAACAGCCTGCAACAGCAACAGCACTTTCCCGGCAAAAAGCCCCGCAAGGTATTACCGACCCGGGCCACCACCATGCTCATCATTAGCAATAACAGTGGCGAAATATTTATGGCCCGCCGCCCCACCCGCGGTATTTGGGGTGGTCTGTGGAGCTTTCCGGAAGTGGCGGACGCCAGCGCGGCGAAGGATTTCTGCCTGGACAACTTCGGACAGGAACCCGCCAGCACGGAGCATTGGGATACGCTGCGACACAGCTTCAGCCACTATCACCTGGAAATCCAGCCGCTGCGCATGCACCTATTGCATACCCCGGCGACCATCATGGAAGGAGATGCCCATCTCTGGTATAACCGCTTGCAGCCCGAGTCGGTTGGCATGGCAGCCCCAGTATCCAAGTTGTTAAAATTAATAGATAAATAGAGGAATTCATGAGCAGAACAGTATATTGCCGCAAGTACCAGGCCGAGATGGAGGGTCTGGATCAGCCGCCCTATCCCGGCCCCAAGGGACAGGAGATTTACGACTCCGTATCAAAGCAGGCCTGGCAGGAATGGCAAACTCACCAGACCATGCTGATCAATGAAAAACAGCTCAATATGATGGATGCCGAGTCGCGTAAATTCCTGCAGGGGGAAATGGAAAAATTCCTCGCCGGAGAGGAGTTTGAGCAAGCTGAAGGCTATGTTCCGCCAACCGAGTAGACCCCGGGCCGCACAGGCTTGACTCAGCTCCTATCAGCGGGTTTAATACGCGCCTCTCGCGTTCTGCGAGATCTGTAACACATGCCCGGGTAGCTCAGTCGGTAGAGCAGTGGATTGAAAATCCTCGTGTCGGTGGTTCGATTCCGCCCCCGGGCACCATTTTCCTGAAAGCAAAGTGCTCTCTACTATTCCTTAACCGCGCAGCCAAGAATTGCCGTATGTGGGAACGCGTATCCCGCGTCGGTAACAAACGCTGCACAATTCCTGATCATCTGCGCGCGAATTTTTTCCTGCTTGTCCTGGTCATACGCGTCACAGTTGGCCCAGGTCCAAAGGCCCTCGATTACGGGAGCAAGAGTTTCGCAAGCCCAAATCAGATCATGATTGCTTAGCTCAAACTTTCGTAAACCCACGCTCTCCAGCATTGGCGAGAACACCATTTTATCCGTGACACCATACAGTGGCCCGTGGGGTAGCTCGGCCATTTCATGATGCTCGCTCACGGCTTGGATAAAACAGCCAATGGAACTTTGTTGTTGCGGCGCCCCCCATACAGCAAAGGCGAAGCGCCCGCCCGGTTTGAGCACGCGAGCAACCTCAGAAAAAACTTGCGCCGGATCAGGTAGGTGATGCACAACATAATTAGCAACGACGATGTCGCAGCTGCCGTCCGGTTCGGGCAGAGCCTCCAGGTTTGCCTGTTTGTAGGTGATATCGGAATTGGCCGCCCTTGCCACTTGAAGCATTTGCCCGGAAAAGTCGATGCCAGTTACCTCAGCTCCCGCCTCCTTGAAAGCTCGAGATGAGTTACCCGGACCACATCCCAGGTCCAGAACCTTCGCGCCAACGGCCACATCGGTGATATCAACAAGCTTGCCAAGCATCTGGTTGGTCAGCCCGGAAAAAGTGTCCAGATAGCTATTTGCGCAGCGAGACCAGGTTTCGTTCTCGTATTCATACACAGATGTAATCGATGTATCGTCCATTTCCCCACCCCTCATTTTCTACCTTTGTTTCGTTCAATGATGCCAGGCACAGCCCCGATAAGATGCTGGTTTCATGGTGTTTAATCACTGCCATATTTTGTACCCTGCACCAATGAGTTTCATACTGCAACTTACCGATTTACTGGGCAGCTCGGCTGTACTTACCACAGCGGGCGATATGGCACGCTATCTTTCCGACGAGCGCGATCTCTACGCAGGGACAGCGACCTGTGTCGCTCTGCCTTCCTCCACCGCCGAGGTGGCTGCGGTAGTGCGCCTGTGCGCAGAGCAGGGCTATACAATAGTGCCCCAAGGGGGCAATACCGGCTATTGTGGCGGCGCCTCGCCCGACGGTAAACAACAGGTCTTGTTGAGCCTGTCGCGCTTGAACAAGGTCCGGGATATCGACCCCATTGGATTTACCGCCACAGTGGAAGCCGGAGTTATTCTCGCCAACCTGCATGACGTTTCTGAAGATAAAGGCCTGTTCTTTCCACTCAGCATGGGGTCACAGGGCTCCTGTCAGATTGGCGGTGTGCTCTCCACCAATGCGGGCGGGCTGGCGGTATTGAAATACGGTACAGCGGGCGAGCTGGTACTGGGCCTGGAAGTGGTATTGCCCAATGGCGAGATCCTGAACTGTCTCAGCCCGCTGCGCAAAGACAATACAGGCTACGATCTCAAATCGTTATTCCTGGGTGCTGAGGGTACGCTTGGCATCATCACGGCGGCTGTTCTCAAATTGTTCCCGCTACCTACCGAGCACCAAACCGCCTGGCTGGCCGTCAACAGCATAGAAGATGTCTGCCAATTATTGGCCCTGTCGCGCCGGTTAAGTGGCGATACGGTTACCTCCTTTGAGTATATCTCCCAACAATCCATGCAATTGGCGCAGACGCACATCGACGGCTTACACATTCCCTTTGCCGAACCCCATGCGCACCAGGTACTGCTGGAGTTATCCGGACCGCTCAGCCCGGGCTCGCTCCGACCTGTTGTGGAGTCTGTTCTGGAGGAGGCCATGGCCACGGGGCTGGTCATAGACGGGGTTCTGGCTGATTCTGCCAGTCAGCGGCAGCAGCTGTGGCGCATTCGCGAGACCCTGCCAGAGGCGGAAAAACTGGCTGGCCGATCGATCAAGCACGACGTCTCCGTCGCCATAAGTCGCATACCCCAATACCTGGCAGACATAGCACCCGAACTGGAGGCTATCTGTGCGCACCGCCCTTCAGTCTACGGCCATATCGGCGACGGCAACCTGCACTACAATGTATTGGCGCCCATCAACGAAGACCCGGTACTGTTTCGCAGCAACTACTCATCAGCCATCAGCAACGCTGTGCATACCTTGGCTGCGCAAATGGGCGGTAGTTTCAGTGCCGAGCACGGCATCGGCAAATTGAAAAAAGCGGACCTTGCCCGGTTCAAGGACCCGGTGGCCTTGCAGCTTATGAAAGAACTGAAAAACACCCTCGATCCGAATGGGCTGATGAACCCGGGAAAAATGCTCTAACCAACAAATTCGAAGCGCGGCACCTGCTGGCCGTTGAGTTCTATCGTTTCAGTGAACATCGACAAAGGTCTTACCCAGTGACTGAAGTCGCCGTACAGAGTTCGATACACCACTAACTCTTCTTCAGTTTCAGAATGTCGGGCGACGAAAAAGACCTCGTACTCGCCACCCTTGTAATGCCGGTATTTGCCAGGTTTGATACTCAAGTTATATTCTCCATTGCCCGCTCGCGATCGACTGCCTCAACAGCGGCGGCAATTTCAGGTCGTTGCCGGCACAGCCTGCGTAAATCATCGCGATGAAGTTCATACAATGAACAAGGTGTTATCGCCACTACGGTGGCATTGCGCGGCGTGCCGTGCAACAACGCCGCCTCACCAAAAAAATCACCTGCATACAGGCGCGAGATTTCAACTGCATCGCCATTTTTACCCGCCTGCACTGACACCAGGCCACGACCAATCATAAACAGCGAGTCGCCGCTGCCGCCCTGGCGAATCACCTTTTCACCCTTGGGGAAGCTGCGCTTGTGCAGATAGGGGATGACTGACGCAAACTGTGCTTCTTCCAGACCGGAAAACATAGGCACTTTCGTTAACAGTTCTGCAGCACTGACTTCCAGGTAGCTGGAGATATTGGTACGACGAATGTCACGCAGGCGCTGCTGCTGTTGCTTGAGAATTGCCTCAGCTACACCGTGCGGCAATATACCCATTTCATCGGCCCTGGCCACCGCTTCCTGCTCACTGATAATCAACAGCCGATTGCCCAATTTTTCCTGTGCGGCCTCTACAAACTCTGGGTAGCTCGCGCCAATCTGGGATATTTCCTCATGCATCATGGCATTAACCAAATTGTAGGCTGATCGTACCTGCTCTACCGAAGAGCCCCCAACGCCGTTTTCCGCCGCAATTTCATCCAGGCTTTTCATAACACTGTTGGAGGCCCGGTAACGTGCCCAGCTCACATCGTAATCACGCATCATCTGCATACGCTGTCGCTGTTCTACCCAGGGTCCCAGCAACGGGAATTCCGCAATTAACTGCAACGCCCTGACACTGGCATTATGCAGCGGAGTATGACGATAGGCCGCGCCGGGCATGCGCCCATAGTGCTTGGCATCATCCAACTGCTGGTCAACGTTATGGGAGAGTTCGCGATAAGCCCATTCTCCAATCAAACCACGGCGAAACAGTTCTTCATAGCGGGTTTTTTCTCGCGACAGGGTACGCATGGAAAGAATTCGGCTCGATTCGTCATCACTCATTTTCGACGTTAACACGTCAATTTCGGCCTTGGCCTGTGCGATGGTTTGCTCTGCCTCGCTGCGCAGGCGGGTGGCGACCCGCTCAGAAAAAAACCGCCCTTCTCCAACCGCCCAACACTGGCCAGGCTACCCTCTTTGGCCCGCAATGCTCCTTCCTTTTCCGCCAGCAAGTCGGGGAATTCTGGTACGTCGAGGCCAAGTTTTTTCACCAACGCCTCGATACTCAAACCCTGCACCAACAGGGTAAACAACACCGCCCCCATCACAATAGCAATCAGCGTGTCCCGGTCTTCAAAGTTCGGTAGCGCCAGTACAATGGCAAGGGCAACAGCACCCCCCAGTACATCACCAGTTGATAGGCTTTGCTCACCGGCTCGCTGTCTGGCAAACGCGCCAGCTGTGGTACCAGGCCAAACACCACCACAGCCCGGGAAATCAACATCGCTACTGCCACCAGGGCAATCAGCTCTATCGAGTGCCAATACACCATCAGCTCAACTTGCATGCCCACCAGCAGGAATATCAAGGCATTGGCCAGCCAGGCGGCATAGTCCCAGAAGTGATGCATATAGTGCACAGTAGAGGGGCTGATCTTGCTGCGTCCATAACTGCCCATGGTCAGCCCGGCGGCAACTACCGCCATGATCCCACTGACATGGAGGCTGTGTTCAGCCACCATGAATGAGATATAGGCCAATACGGGGTGAGGCTAATTTCTATCGGGGCTTGTGCATCAACGCGCCCCAGCAGTTGGCAAACAATCATGGCCAGGCCCCAGCCCACCAGGATACCGCCGAAAAACACCACCAGGAATTCGCCCACGCCCTCATACACCGTTGCGGAGTTGAACTCTCCCGATATCGCAATTCCCAGCAACAAGGTAGCCAGCACCAGCGAGGTTGCGTCGTTGAACAGGCTTTCGCCCTCAACCAGTACTGTCAGCCGTTCAGGCACCCCCAGCTGTTTAAACAATGCAATAACTGCCACCGGATCCGTGGCGCTCAGTATAGATCCCAGCAACAGGCAAATAATGAGCTCAAAATCTGTCAGCAGGAAAAATATGCCACCAATTATCGCTGTGGACAGAAGCAGCCCCGGGATAGCCAGCATCAACACCGGCATCAGGTTCGCCTGTAGCTGTCGTACATTGAGGTTATTGGCAGATTCATAAATGAGCGTGGGCAGAAAAACAAACAGCACCAACTCTGGCGTCAGATCAAAATCGACCAGCAGGTTCAGCATGGCGACGTGAGGTGCCAGCGCATGAATCAGCGCTCCCACCAGCACCAGGGCGATAGTGAGGGGCAACTTGGGCAGGCGCGAACCCAGCATGGCGGTCAGGGAAGCCGCCAATATCAGCAACATGATGCCGGTTACCAAATCTGGCACTGCCAACACGTGTTGTTCCTGTACCTCCATCGCCCCCCCTGATGACATCACCTACGCCTAGTATGGCAGCTCGGGGCGCTATCTGCCTATGCGATAAACCGCTGCCCTGCTGCGATGAGTGTCCGCCTTATGCGGCGGTTTATCCGTATAATGGCCGCATGAACCTGGAAGAATTCTTCGACAGTCGCCGGCACTTGTTCTGGACGCTACAGCTTCTGGGGTGGTCTGCCTGGGGACTCAACTTTTACCTGCTGGTCAATATCTGGGGCAAACCCGGTTTGTATGAACAGTACCTGCCACTGGCGGCTGCCATGGGAATGATCATCTCCCTGGGGCTGCGGCAAGTCTATCGCTATACCTGGCATTACCAACCCCGCCACCTCCTTATTATTGGCTTTTTCGCCTCACTGGTTGCCGGGGTATTGTGGTTTAAGGGCCGTTCAACACTCTTTGGTCACCTGGTCTCCCACACAGAGAAGTACCCGATGGAGTTTGAGGGCTGGGATCTCTTTTTTTCACAACTTCCGAATTACATTTCAGCTACCACAATAATGCTGTGCTGGACCGGTCTCTACTTTGGCATCAAGTACTACCAACTGCTGCTGGTTGAACGCGAGCGCGGCCTCAAGAGCGAGACCATGGCCCATGAAGCGCAATTGAAAATGTTGCGCTATCAGCTCAACCCCCATTTTCTGTTCAACACGCTGAACGCCATCTCTACACTGATACTGGACAAGGAAAACCAACTGGCCAATACCATGGTGACGCGACTCAGCCATTTTCTACGCTATTCCCTGGACAATGACCCCATGCAAAAGGTCAGCCTGGCCAAGGAAATAGAGGCCTTGAAACTGTACCTGGAAATCGAGAAGGTTCGTTTTGCTGAGCGGCTACATCTTGAGTTTGAGATTGAGGACACGGCCCAGGCAGCGCTAATTCCCAGCATGCTCTTACAGCCCCTGGTGGAAAATTCCATCAAGTACGCCATTGCCCAAAGCATCAACGGTGGCACCATACGAATTGCCGCTCGCACATTCGCTAACGAATTATTGCTGGAAGTTATCGATGACGGTCCAGGCATGGATCCATCGGTTATCAAACCCTCCGCCCGACGCGGCGTCGGACTGGAAAATACGCGCGAGCGCCTGCTTGAACTATACGGCAGCAAGCAATCCTTTGGTCTGGGAACAACAGATCCCCACGGCCTGACTATACACATTCGTATCCCGCTGGAACTGGAGCAATCCGCCTGATGGCCATCCTGCGAACCATTATCGTCGATGATGAACCCCTGGCCAGGCGCGGCCTCACCCTGCGACTGGAAAATAACCCGTCTATTGAATTGATCAGGGAGTGCAGTAATGGCGAGCAGGCTTTGCAAGCCATAGCTGAAGAAGCACCTGATCTTGTTTTCCTGGATATTCAAATGCCCGGCATGGACGGCTTCGATGTGGTCCGCGAGCTACAGGGAGACGATATGCCGTTGGTAGTTTTTGTCACTGCCTTTGACAAATACGCCGTTGAAGCCTTTAAAATTCACGCGGTTGACTACGTCTTGAAGCCCATTGATGACGAGCGCCTCAGCGATGCCGTTGAGCGTGCACTGGAACAGCATGCACAACAAGATCTGGCAGATCACAAGCGCAACCTGGTTAACGCCTGTATGCAGCTTACCGGCGCCAGTGAGTCTGTCATCGAAGAAATCGCCAGCGGTGAAGCCAGCACTTATCCGGAAAAAATCAGTATCCGCGATGGCGATGAAGCGCACCTGGTGCGCGTTGCCGACATAGATTGGGTAGATGCCGCCGGTGACTATATGTGTGTGCATGTGGACGGGGTTACCCACATTATGCGCATCACCATGAAGCAGCTCGAAGCCCTGCTGAATCCCATAAAGTTCCTGCGCATACATCGCTCTACCATCGTCAATGCAGACCGGATAAAAAGTGCCCAGAGTATCGCCAACGGCGAGTTCGTATTGACGCTGAATAACGATTTCCGTCTCAAGGTCAGTCGTAGCTACCGCGACAAAATCAAGGATCTAGTCACGCTTTCCTGACCTTCCAGCCGCACTGTACTCGCCCCATCGCAAACATCACTCGGCTTATCGTAGATTTGCTGTAGTCATCCTGCTCCCTTGCTATGTTCAAGCTGAACAGATGTATGGACAGTGCGATGAGCCTGATAGCCGTGGGCGATACTCGCTCACACATGATGGAAGTGCGAGTGCTGCCCGAAGAGGGCAACTGGTTTATCGGCGAGGCCGTGACGGTTGCGCTTCCCACCAGTACCAGCCAGTTGTTGACGACCGTGTCCCGGGATGCGCTGGCACTACGCGACCAAAACAACTATATATTTGTCGTCGGCAAGGATGACATAGCAAAAAGGGTGTTTGTCGACCTGGGTTCGGGGCTGGGCGACCGCATTGCCGTCTACGGCCAGTTGAAAGCCGGCGATGAAGTGATAATTCGGGGCGCAGAGCGACTGCGCGATGGACAACAGGTAGAACGATTGGGCAGCCGTATTTCCATGCGTTAGGGGACGACCTTCAGTCTCTTTTCACCGCTGGCCTGAACACACAACTCGCCGATATCGGCAGCACTGGAATAACCCGCCGCATGCAGCGCCTGCAACATGGGCAGCACTTGCCCGGGCTCACAGGCTATTAACAGGCCCCCGCTGGTCTGCGGGTCGAACAGGCCCTGCAAGGCAGACTCCGGGCAAGCGGAGTCCAGCTCCAGGTCTGCCATCACAGCCTGTCGATTGCCTGGTTCCAGGGTGCTGGCAAAGCCCTTGCTGAAAGCCTCCTCTACACCGGGCAAGAGCGGTACCGATTGCACCCTGACATGAGCCTGCAAGCTTTGACCCGGTAACATTTCAAGCAGGTGTCCCAATAAACCAAAACCAGTGACATCGGTACAGGCAAGTGCTCCATGTTGCCGGGCAATCAGGGCGGCCTGTGCATTACTTTGCAACATGGAAGCCACGGCGCTCCCTATCCAGCGACCATCCGCGCCGCCCTGTGGCAGGGCTGCAAACAAAACCCCGATTCCCAGTGGTTTGGTCAAAACCAGGTGGTTGCCCGCTTGCGCGGTGGTCTTACTGAGCAACTGCCCGCTATCAAGCTCACCATTGACGGTGAACCCGATACTGAGCTCCGCGCCCTCCAGACTATGCCCACCCAACAGGCGACAGCCGGCAGCTTGCATTTCCAGCATGGCACCCTGCATCAGCAGGCTCAGGTCTCGCTGCTGAACAATTGCCGAACCATAAGGCAGTGTTATTTGCGCCAGGCAGGAGTGCGCACTGGCACCCATCGCGTGAATATCGCTGAGGGCGTGCAGGGCGGCAATGCGGCCCATTGTCCACGGATCGTCAATCAGCTGTCGCAAACTATCGACACTCTGAATCATCTGTTTGTCCGGGTTGATCTCCAATATCGCCGCATCATCGTTGAACCCCGCGGCATCCACGATATCCGGGAATTGAATCGCCAGATCTGCCAACACGGGTCGCAGCATTCCGGCCGGTAACTTGGCGCCACAACCACCGCAGTGCATCGCCATATCTTCAGCTGAGTCATTGCCGGGCATAGTGGTGGACATAGCTGCAGGAAATTCGCTAAACAGAGCCATAAATTTACGATCGATACGGTCCTTCCAGCGCCACACCCACTCGCCAGCCACCCACAATGGACCCCGATCAGCAACGGCGCGCTTTGTCCCCAGTGACAGCAGGGACAAAAACCGCTGCTGCGGCCGATGTTCACGCAGGGGCCTGCCATTGAGGAATGCGCACAAGTTGTCTGCCAATACCGGCGCTTGGCGAACGGCAAAAACTCCCGCCCGCGGCCGCGGGTGACGCGTCTGTATTGCCACATCACCGGCCGCAAAAATATTGTCATATCCAACCAGCTGCAGGGTATCGGTAATTTGCAGGAAGCCATTATCGTCACAGGGTAAGTCTGCCTCCCGCAGCCACGGGGTTGCCACTGCCGAGGTAGACCACAGCAGACTGTCATAGCCAATGTGCTTGCCTGCGTCCGTTAGCAGCTTCGCCGCCTCCACCCTGGTTACTCGCGCTTGCTCAGTGAGCTCTATATGCTGCTCGCGCAGGACCTTGCGAACAACTTGCTTCGCGCCGCTGTTGTAGCCCTCCAGCAAGCCAGCTCCACATACCAGGTGAATGTGGATATTGTCCGTGGACAGGCGATAGCGCATGGCCAGTGCCAACTCAACACTGCCCGCACCCCCGCCCACCAATACAATTCTGTGTCCTTCCGGCCGAGTATTTTTTTGCAGCACTTGTTCCAGCGCGAGCCAGCGCTGGTAAAGTCCTGCTACAGGTTTGACCGGTGTTGCGAACGCGGCAGCCCCCTCGGTATTGGCAATATCGGGTTGCGCCCCAATATTCAGGGAGAGCACATCGTAAGCGAGGCTGGGCCGGCCTTGCAGGAAAACCTGTTGTGCGCTGGTATCGATTCCGCTGACCCGCGCCTGTATAAAGCGGATGCCGAAACGGGCACAAAAACTGACCAGGTCAATATGAGTATCTTCAAAGCTGTAGTGCCCGGCAATCAAGCCCGGCAACATTCCCGAGTAGGGACTGTGACTGGCATCGCTAACCAGCGTGAAGCGCACCCCCGCCGGAGCTTTCATCACCAACTGCCGCATAGCCAGGGCGTGCGCGTGTCCGCCCCCTAACAACAGCACATCGCGTTGCGGCGGCTTCTGGTTCACTCCGCAGCGCCGTGCCGTTCGCGCGCCAGCATGGTGATTTCATCGCGACGACCGCGGGCAATAATTTCACCTTCGCGGCGACTCATTTGATACTCGTACATGGGGTCATAGTATTCCACTAGCAAGCCTTCTATCCACTGCCTGTGCAGGCTCTCATCCCCATCGCGAAACTGTTGTTCAAAGGCGGCTTGCATCTGCGTATCAAGCTGGGCGAAGAGGACGCCCCCCAGTCGCTTCCTGATCCGCGCCAGCCCCTCCAATAAATGCTGCCGGTGCAAGGCAGGGCCGCTCTCGCCACGGGCTTGAGAATATCGCTCGCCAAGGTCCTGCACATAATCCTCTAAAATAACTTGCACCCTTTCAGCCACAGATTCCTCCACCACCAACAGCGGCGCGAGTTGCATCTTGTCGCGCAGCCGATCTGGCAATGCCGTGCGGCCTATTAATTTGCCTTCATCCTCAAGAATCACATGCGTGTCGCCGTCCTTCAGCAGCCTCAGGAAATCAATACTCAAGGAATTTTCAAAATCGATCTGGGTTGGCTGAGGGTCGGGCAGGCGCCCAAAACTTGAGCCCCGATGTCGCGCCAGGCCCTCCAGGTCAATCACCCGCGGCAGGCCTTCAATAACACGGGTTTTACCCGTGCCGGTTTTCCCCGCTACCAACACCAGCTTCGCCCTGTCAATGGAGACTTCCATTTCATCGATCAGAAAACGGCGCATGGCCTTGTAGCCACCTTCTACCAGTGGATATTCATCGCCATTTTCGCGCATCCATTGTTGCGTGGTGCGCGAGCGCAGGCCGCCACGAAAGCAATACAGGTAACCTTCCGGATGATCGATTACAAATTGATGCCAGAGCGCCAGCCGCTGCTGCTTGATATCGCCAGCAAGCAGTTGCTGACCCAGTTCAATCGCCGCCTGTTGGCCAGCTTCTTTGTAACGAATTCCAACCTGCTTTCGCTCATCGTCGCTCATCAGCGGCAGGTTGAACGCATTGGGGAAGGCGCCCCGGGCAAATTCTACCGGGGCGCGAGTGTCCATGAGCGGCAGCCCCTGTAAAAAAATCTGGCGATAATCCTTAGTGTCTGGACGCATACGCTTTGTTCTGCTCAATAGTTAGCCGGTCTGGGGCACTCAACGGCTACTATTCAGAAGATTCTCCACCAAACAGGGTAATAACACGCTCTTGCAACTCTGTGACCACATCGGACATCAGCAGAAAGTCAGCATCCATTCGCGCCAGGGGGTCTCCCTCGGCCAGGTCATCGTTCTCGGCGACCAGTTCATCGACAAAACGCAAGCGCCTCAGGCACAAATCTTCGGCAAGTACCAAACTCACTTTCTCATCCCACTGCACGGCCAGTTTCACCACCTGCTTGCCCGCCTGCAGATGAATATCGGTTTCCTCCCCGGCCAGCTCAATGCCTTTACAGCGCACCACACCACCGTCTTCGCCGGGGTCTTTCATCTCGCAATCCTGTAACAGGGCGAAGTCTGCCGGCAAATTTCGGTGCAGCAGCCAGCCGGTCATAGCCGCTGCCGGGGATTGGTTAACGCGCGGCAACAGCAGTGGCAGTGTGCCAATGCACTCGCGCAACAGGGTGACCAGCTCCTCCGCCCGGGTCGCACTGCTGCTATCTACAAACAACCAGTTGGCACGGGTGTCAATATAGGCGTGCACCGTGCTGGACCGACTGAATGCCCGCGGCAGGCAATCCTGGGTAATTTCATCTTTAAGGCGCAGCTTTTCCTTGCGGTAAACCTTGCGCGCCTCTTCACGCTCAATTTCCCGAACCCGGTCGGCTACCTGCTCTCGCACCACGCTGGCCGGCAGAATTTTCTCCTCGCGACGCATGCATATCAGGATTCTCCCCGCCGCCGCATGGGCCAGCGCCTCGGTCTCCTCACCCAGGGGCGGTACCCACCCCACGGACGAGGGCTGCGACTTGGCACAAGGCTGGTACGTAGCAGACTGCATTTGCTCAGATAGCTGCTCGGGGCTGAGCTCGAAGGGGCTGGTGAGACGGTAGGCACGAATATTTTTAAACCACATATAAAATCACTGTATTCACTTATTAGGGAGGTCCGCGATTGTACCGAAGAGTGGGCCCCGGCAGAAACAGCAATAGCGTATAAATTGTTGGTCTTTGTTCATATTCAAGGTCTTGCCGTCATGGACATAAACCTGTTTAATTTCCTGCTCCCCACTCCACAGGAGGCTTTACATGACAGCCAAAACATCACCCACCCTGCCGCGCCGCTTGAGCGACGTCCAGCAATGGCATATGGAAGTGGATGTCGCCATCGTTGGCTTTGGCGGCGCCGGCGGCTGTGCCGCCCTGGAAGCAGCCGACACTGGCGCACAGGTGGCCATATTTGAAGTATCCAGCGCCAGTGGCGGGTCTACCGCCCTGTCCAGCGCGGAAATCTACATGGGCGGCAACGGCGGCACGCGAGTACAACAGGCCTGTGGCTTTGAAGACAGCACCGAGGCCATGTTTACCTACATGATGATGGCAGCCGGCCCGCAGGCCGACGAAGCGAAAATTCGCAACTACTGTGAAAACAGCAAGGGGCATTTCGAATGGCTGGTAGAGTTGGGCGTTCCCTTCAAGGACAGTTTTCATAAAACCCGCGCCATCATGTGCCTCACCGATGATGGCTTGCTCTACACCGGCAGTGAAAAGGCCTACCCCTTCAGCGAACACGCCAAGCCCGCACCGCGGGGACACAACCTCTATATAGAGGGCGACAATGGTGGTCCGCTGTTCATGAAAATTGTCACCGAGAATGTCGAAAAACGGGACAATATCGAGGTCGAGTACGAGATCCGTGTGCTTACCTTGATCGCCGACAACCAAAACCAGGTACACGGCCTGGTGATTCGAAAAGACGGGCAGGAACTCAATGTGCGCACACGCAAAGGTGTCATTCTCTGCGCGGGTGGCTTTGTCATGAACGAGGACATGGTCTCCAAATACGCACCCAAACTGTCTGCGGGCACCGAACCTATTGGCAACCCCGGCGACACCGGCACCGGTATTCTCATGGGCATGGGGGTCGGGGCTGCGGCAATCAACATGCACGAGGGTTTTATTTCCCTGCCCTACTATCCACCGGCCTCCATCACCGGCGGCATCCTGATCAATGACAAGGGCCAGCGGATAATCAACGAGGATGTCTATCACGCTCGCCTGGGCAATGCGATCCTCAGCGATACCGCCGAACGGCATTATTTCATCGTTACCGTGGAACAATACGGTGATTATGAACAGATGAACTTTATGGGTGCACAGGTTGTCGGTACAGGGGAATCGGTCGAGGAGCTGGAAGAAGAATTGCAGCTACCCGAGGGCTGCCTGCAGGCAACCGTTGAGCAATACAACCGCTTTGCCGAAAAAGGCGAAGACCCGCTGTTTCACAAGGCCGCCGAGTGGCTGGAACCACTGCAACCACCACTGGTAGCACTGGATGTAACCCCTGGGCGCGGATCATTCTGGCCCTACTTCACCCTTGGCGGGCTTGATACACTACCGACCGGAGAAGTGTTAACCGCCGATCGCCAGGTGATAGCTGGCCTCTACGCCGCTGGCCGTACCGCCTGTGGCATAGTGCGCAGGGCCGAGGGCTATTCCAGCGGCATGTCGGTTGGGGATGCCACTTTTTCCGGACGCCTGGCCGGCAAAGCCGCTGCCAGCAATAATTAAACTGCGGGGAGTACTCAATGGAATATCTGCACACCATGGTCAGGGCCAGCAACCTCGAATCCAGCCTGGACTTCTACTGTGACAAGCTCGGCCTGGTAGAAGTTAATCGCTACGACAGCGAGGCGGGCCGTTTTACCCTGGTATTTCTCGCTGCCCCCGGCGATCTTGAAGAAGCCCGCGCCGGCAATAAGCCCTGTGTAGAAATCACCCACAATTGGGATCAAGAGGAGTACAGTGGCGGTCGCAATTTTGGCCACCTGGCCTACAGCGTCGAGGATATTTACGCTACCTGCCAGCGTCTTATGGACGGTGGTGTGACCATTAACCGCCCGCCCCGGGACGGGCACATGGCATTTGTCCGTTCGCCTGATGGTATTTCCGTGGAGTTGTTACAGCAGGGAGAGTCCCTGCCCAGCCAGGAGCCCTGGGCATCTATGGAAAATATTGGCGAATGGTGAGCTGATCCCGGCAGCTAGACACCCGCTTCTCTTCTCCAGATTCCCACTGCCTGCCGCCAGAATAGGGACAGTAGAGATCGGCCTTTTGCTTCCAGCACCAGCTGTCCGCGTAATACCCGATCCCGATTAGCGTGCTCTGTCTGCATGTGTATCCGGTACGTGGCCCGCTGTGGAATCAACGCGCCATCCTTGCCGTCACGCACATCCAATGAACCGCCAAAACGTGATGCCACATAGATTTGCTCCAATTGCTCCAGCGCAAATGATTCAACTTCTACCAGCTCAACATCAAAGGGCGGGCGCGTACCACCCTCAGGATAAAAGCGGCCCCGTGCACCATCTCCCAGGGCCCCCAGCTCTGATTCGCTGATGTACGCAACAATCTCACCACCCCGGTCGTCAACCAGGGTGAGCAGATTGTCCCCTTTGCTGACCCAATCACCAATGCGCAGATCGGGTTGGATACTGGTAATACTGGCATCAAAGGGAGAGACAAGATTGGCGTCCGCCAGCAGGGCCTTGATGTCCACCCGCTTGGCCAGCGCACCTCTGAGCTGGGCTTGCAGTGAAAGGCGGTCCTGCGCCAGGCCCATATTCACACTGGTTCGTTCGAGCTGGTATTTGCTGGCTTTTACATCGTGGCTGGCCTGATCCAGTTCAAAACGCAAGTCTGGTGAGCTGATAACTACCACGGTTTCACCGGCTGATACCCGTGATTCATAGGCCGCGGGCAATTGCTGTACACGCCCGGCAATAGGGGCGTATAAAGTAACCACGCCCTGGGCCTGCCAGTAGGCCGGCAATTCCAGCTCATTATCGATGGGCACCACTATCAACAGCAGCACAATGAGCAAACCTATGCCCGTGTGCCTGAGCTGGCGAGTGGACGCTGACTCACGCATTTCCCACCACACCAGCGCCTCTTTGCCTATGGGCACAACCAACAACCGAATTAACTGCGCTATGGCCAGAACCACGCCCAGGGCCTTGAAAAAGTAGGTGTAAACCAGGTAGCAGATACCGAAAAAAACCGTCAGCCGATACAGCCAGACAGCGTAGGAGAAAAAGATCAGCCAGCGCTACCCGCGACAAAATCAACCGCATCATCCTGCAGGTCGTTTAGTACAGGCGCCCCGGTGGGTGTCACAACATTGCCGGAAAGATCTACCGGATCGGAGAAGGCCCCGCTGGAGGCATAGGTCTGGTCGGCGTCATAATCCTTCGGGAGGCCGGCAATATCCTGGTTAAATGTGTTGCTCTGGGTAGCCGATGCAAGCACATATCGCAGCGGACTTTGGTCATCAATGGAAATCGCACCGGCTGGGTTGGTAGCCAACGCGTTGACCACTTCAGCGAACGGAATGCTAAAACTCACGTAGTAGTCATCGCCCACGCCGTCAAGATCGGGGTCAAATGTGGGATCCACGGATGACACGGATTCAGCAGAATAGTTGAGTATGGTACCGGTGGCCGAGTAGGGTTCAAAGGTACTGTCAATGCCAGTGGTAGCGGGGGAGATATTAGCCTTGGTGGGGTCGTTGCCCCATATGGCGAGGTTGCCGGTAGGATCAACGACCAGAAAAGCATCGATATCCCCGTCCAGGTCAGCATCGAAGCCGGCAAAATAGTAATTGGTACCTGACTCACCCAGGCGTATGCGGAAAGACAAGGTGCCATCGGTGGAACTGGCGGCCCCGTTATCATCAAAGTGCACCTGAAAACCCGGATTACCCTCGGCGCCTACGATATCGGCAGCCGGCTGGCCGGTTTGTTGGTCATCAGAGTAATCGAAGGCGCCCGCCCCGGCTGCTCCTATGGCGGTCCAGGTGTCTGAGGACCAGTAAATAGCCGCGTTGATGACGGATTCACCGGCCAGGCTTGAAGCAAGATTGCCACTGGGATCCTGAATAGGATTTCCGTCATAATCGAGCGAAACGGTATCGGTGACAGATACTTCATCGCCACTGCCCAGTGTCAGAGTAACCGTATTATTGGCGGCATCGGGTGCCACACTGGCGGGGTTAAAACTAGTACCGCCGTTCACGGAAATATCGAAATCAGTAATGCTCGGCGTGTTGGCAGCATCCAGACCATTCGCTTCGGTGTAGGTCAATACAATTTGAGTGCCATCACCTCGTACCACAGCGCTGTCAAGCACGGGGGCAGTATTGTCCGGCGCCGCGAAAGTGCTTTGGTAAACCGCCAGGTCCAGTGTCTGCGACAGGTTAGTCAGCCCCTCGACGCCGGCGCCGTATTCGAGTTCCCAGTCACCACCGAGTTCCTCCGCGCCGGTGAGGTCTATGGATGCCGCCACATCCGCGTCGGTCAGGTCGGCGAGCAGGTCGACGAAGTCCCGTCCCTGCTCGCCCTCTGCTACTTCGCAACCATAGAGGAGGATATCCGCACTGCCGCTGAGGTGGTCTCCCCAGCTGGCGATAGTCTCCCCTACTCCGCCCCGCAGTGATTCAAGATTGACTTCCTGGTTACCCAGCGCCATCCAGCCGCTGTCACCATGACTGAGAATATGTACCGCATCGTAAGTCTTGCCGCTGGCGGCCAGGGTGTCCTTGATGAACTGCGCACCGTCAACACCCGAGGGAATAACATGGACATCAAAATCCCCTGACAGCGCACCCAGTAGAACGTCCCGGTCGTCCACACCCTCGTCGACAAAGACAATCTCTTCACCGAAATCTGTTTCGGCGGCACCGCTATCTACCTCGTCCTGGGCTTGTCCCAGCGCTGCGATCAGGCTGGTCAGGTCTTCTTGTTCCTGGCGGACCTGTTCACGGGCTGAATCGAGGACGTCATCTGCTGTCGAATCGGCATCAGCGACTGTTGCCGCACCAGCCGCATCCAGCAGTACCCGCTCCTCCAGTCTTCGGTAACGCTTCTTCCAGTTCATTTGGTACCTGGCCTATATGCGACAGCGAAACCCACCGGATCTACCATCGGGCGGGTTCGCGTTTGTTCAGCCCTTTCGGGCAGCTAATCTGTCACGTTATTTTATGTGTGTTAACGACTCCGGCGGTTGTCTAGCCCTTCTTTATTTCCCGAGTCTGTGACAGGGCTCGCAAAGTTGCAATCAGTTCACTACGGATTCCGTAGTTGCTCTGCGCCAGGCCAATGGCTCCGGGCACTTCGCGAGGGTAGCAATGCGAGTTTGCTGACAGGGACCGCTACGGATCAATGTGCTATATAGAGTCTTCTGGATACTAATTGTGGTTATTTTGAGATGTTGGAATTAACAGCTGTTGCCGGCGCATTGGGCGCCGAAGTCAGGGGGGTCGATTTAAGGCAACCGATTGATGAAGACCTCTACCGGGAGATCCGCCAGGCGCTGGTGGAATACCAGGTACTCTTCTTTCGCGACCAGGTCATAGAGCCCGCCCACCAGAAGGCCCTGGCTGACTGCTTCGGACCGCTACAGACCCACCCCGCATACGATACGGTTGAAGGCTTTCCGGAAATCACTATTTTGGAAAGTACCGCCGCAGCGCCCACCAAGATCGAAAAATGGCACACCGATATGACCTTTCGACCGCACCCGCCCATGGGCACAATGCTGCGCTCCAGAATCATCCCGGAGAGGGGCGGCGACACCCTCTACGCCAGCATGACAGCGGCCTTTGAGGCGCTCTCGCCGACTATGCAGTCATTTCTTGCCAGCTTGACTGCTGTGCATGACTTTGCCCATGGCTTCAAGGAAAGCCTGGCCGAGCCGGGCGGCCCCGAGCGCCTCAAACAGGTACTGGCCGACAATCCACCGGTCGAGCACCCGGTTATCCGCACCCACCCGGAAAGCGGCCGGCAGCTGATCTTTGTGAACGAGTTGTTTACCACCCATATCGTCGGCATGACCAGTGCTGAAAGTGAATGCTTACTTTCATTTATATTCAATCATATTACTGCACCGGAGTTTAGTTGCCGTTTTCAATGGAGCGTAGATGCCATCGCCTTCTGGGACAATCGAAGTACCCAGCACAAACCTGTGAATGACTATTTTCCCGCCCATCGGCGCATGGAACGCATTACCATAGACGGGGACAGGCCCTACTAGAGAGGAGTCCACCCATGCCGGCCACTAGTCTCACCGCACGACTGGTATTGTTACTGACTACCTGCATTGCCTTGACGTTGCTGGTCACCACCACGGTGGATTACCAGCTATCCAAGCGCCGCTTGCTGCGCGAGGTTGAAGCCAAGGCCGAGAATACGGTGGCTGAGGCAGTGCGGGACCTGGAAGTGCGCCTGACCAGCCTGGAGGAGTCTACGGAACTGCTGGCCGAGGTCATCCTGCAGCGACCCTTCAGCGAAGCCCAATTGCGGGAGCTACTGCGCAAAGCCGTTGACGGGCGCGAGGACCTGTTTGGTGCGGCGCTGGCCCTGGATCCGCGCTGGAGCAGCAATGTTGAGACGGGTTTCGCCCCCTACTATTACTATCGGGACGGCGAGGTAGTGTTCAGCGATCTAGCCAGCAACTATGATTACCTGCAAAGTAGCTGGTTTCGCGCAGCCGCCAGCCAGGGCCGGCCGATCTGGACCGAGCCCTACTTCGATGAGGGCGGTAGCAATGTGTTTATGACCACCTATGCGGTACCCATGTTTCGCCAGTTCGATGGCCAACAGGTACTGTTCGGCGTGGTCACCGCCGATATCACCCTGGACGAATTACAGTACTACCTGGACCGCATGGAGCTTGGCCCCAGCGGCTTTGGCTTTCTACTGAGCACCGGTGGCACAGTGATGGCGGCGCCCAATCAAAACAGCCTGCTGCGGCCGTTGCTGGACATTCTCCCGCCAGGCCAGGATATGTCGCTGTGGGGACGATTGCTGGATGACGTCACCAGTGGTAACTCCGCCTCAGCGGTAATCCCCTGCACAGACTCCGCCGGGCGCTGTATCGTCAAATTGGCCCCCTTGCGCACCACCCATTGGCCGGTGGGTGCATATTACCTGGAAGACGAAATGCTGGCCCCGCTGCGCGCCTATCTGATCAAAACTGCTATTTCAACGGCCATCACGCTGCTGTTACTGGTGCTGGGCGTAATCTGGGTGTCACGCCGAATAACCGAACCCCTGCGAGCATTGGCGGTTGCCACGGTGGATATCTCCACTGGCAACTTTCACAGCCCGCTCCCCAAAGCCCGCAGCCGCGATGAATTGGGCCGACTGGTGCACGCCTTCACCATCATGCAGATAAACCTGCAAAGTTACGTCAGCCAGCTGGAGCAGGAAACTGCCTCTCGCAACCGTATGCAGGGTGAACTCGACGCCGCTACAGAGATTCAGATGTCCATGCTGCCAGCGGGAGGCAAAGTCTACCTGGAAGAAAAACAGTACTCCCTGTGGGCTGCCCTGCGACCGGCAAAATCTGTCGGGGGAGATCTTTATGCCGTTCATCAGGATGGCGACCGCTTGTTTATTGCTGTCGGCGACGTATCGGACAAGGGCGTTCCGGCGGCAATTTTTATGGCCCGCGCCATGACCCTGTTGCAGCAATATGCACGCAGCGGCCTTGCCGCTGAGGCTATTCTGGCCCGCCTCAATAACGACCTAGTAGAGGGCAACGACAACTGCATGTTCCTGACCCTGTTCGCCGGGTGGCTGGACCTGCCCACCGGTCGACTGCGCTTCGCCAGCGGCGGGCATACGCCTCCGACCCTGCGCCGCGGGGCAACCTGCACTTCCATAGACCAGGAGGGGGGGCCGGCCCTGGGATTAATGGAGGACCTGGATTTCCCATGTAACCATCTGCAGTTGCAGCCCGCAGATTTACTGGCCATTTTTACCGATGGCGTGGATGAAGCGTTTAACGCGGAGGGCGTTCAATTTAGCATCGACAACTTCAACCAGCTATTGCGCAATGCCACGCATACCCCCTTGGCTGAGTTGGGTCCGGCCACCTTTGCCGCCGTTGACCGGCACGCTGGTAGCACGCCACAATCGGATGACATCACCGTCATGCTGCTGCAATTACCCCCACATCGCAGCATCCAGCTAGCCCCTGACAGC
>SMVB01226819.1_pt1 | contig 72010 bp, 68 predicted proteins | sample 2456461 | NCBI WGS metagenome assembly SMVB01 (sample SAMN11095934, study PRJNA526329) | marine sediment metagenome | biome: Marine sediment; feature: Surficial sediment; material: Deep marine sediment; isolation source: Hadal surficial sediment | place: Pacific Ocean | collected 2014-05 | depth...
CCATCGCGTTCCGCCCCCCGCTGGCAAAAGCATTCCCCGTCCCAAGAAAAATAACGCGCATGCATGAACCTCGAAGCGCCCGGATTCCGTTCACGTTTTTGGAGCAAGATGATCAATATTGAGAAAAGCGTAACGCAAAGGCGCCAAGACGCAAAGACGCAAAGAAGAGAAAGAAAAGACCGCTTGAGCGCCTTGCGAGACTTTCTTCTCTTCCCATTCTTTCTTGTCCCCAGCTCTCCTCCTATCCCCACCTCCCCTTGCTTTTTGAAGCTGTTAAAGGCCATGGGGATGTGGGGATAAAGATGCCGACTGGCGGCGGTGTTAGCAGTTACAGGACTTCGTTGAGGCTTCCGGTTCGGTAGCCTTCGAGGTCGATCGTCACGAATTTGAAGCCGAGGGCTCGGAACGCTGTCGTGAGGTCGCGCCTCATGCTTTCGGTGAGAGCGCGGGGGAGCTCCTCCGGGGAGAACTCGAGACGGACGAGAGCGTCGTGATGGCGCACGCGCATGTGGCGGAAGCCGAGACCTCTAAGCAGCGACTCGCCTTTTTCAACCGTGGAGAGATTCTCGATCGTGATGGGCGTCTGATACGGGATACGAGAGGATAGGCAAGCGGAAGCAGGCTCGTCGGCGGTGGGAAGATCGAGCTCCCGCGACAAAAGGCGTATCTCTTCTTTCGTGAGCGCGGCTTCCTCGAGTGGGCTGCGAACGCCTGCAAGCTTTGCGGCTTGACGTCCGGGACGGTAATCGCCGAGGTCGTCGGCATTGGCGCCGTCGACGATGACCGAGATGCTCTTTTCCTTCGCGAGCCGCTCGAGACGTGAATAGAGCTCGGATTTGCAGTGGAAGCAGCGGTCGGGGTTGTTCGCAAGGTAAGCGGCGTTCGTGATCTCCTCGGTCTTGACGAACTCGTGGCGCAGGCCGAACCTTTTGACAACGTCGAGAGCCATTTGGCGCTGATAGTCGGGATAGCTCGGGCTTTCGCCCGTCACCGCGAGCGCGCGATCCCCGAGCGTTCGTTGCGCTTCGACCGCAAGGTAGGAGCTGTCGACTCCGCCGCTGAAGGCTACGATGACGGAGCGCATCTCACCGAGGATGACCTTCAGGCTGTCGCGCTTGACGTGAGCTTCTATCTCGTAAGTCATATTGGCCTCTAACCATTGAGAATCGTGGATTTTGTTCACGTTTTGGAGCCAGAAAATCTCACCGCAGAGGCGCAGAGCACGCGGAGAAGAACAGGTGTCCCTGGCTTCGGTGTCATCAGAATCCCGGTTCTCCTCTGCGTCCTCTGCGCCTCTGCGGTTCAAAGGCTTTCAGGTTTACCCGGCTAGGTAGCCTAGCTGTCACGCCACTCGTGGACTTCCTCGTCAGCGATGTCGAGCTCGATGGGGGATATACGTAACACCGTTAGCGTAACGCCGCATTCGGGGCAGCCGATGCGTTCTCCGCGATCGACATCGAGCTCGTCGAGCTCGATCTCGAAATCGCACGCGGGACAGAAAGGGTAAGCGGCAGCCATCGTCGAAGCGAGGATTATAGCGCTCAGCTCGAGCGCTGCGCTATGGCTGAAGGTTGAGCGTGCTCGCCGTGGCGCCCCCGAGAAGCGAGCCGCTATCCCCGGAGAGCCAGCCGCTGTTCTGGTCGAAGTAGTGGGGGCTCAGCGGATGGCCGGAGGCGCCGGTCGGAACGATCGAGCGCGACCGTGTCAAATCAGAGAGGTCCGCCAAGAAGCGAAACGACGTGCCGGCCGGCGCGTCGTAGGGCGAGCGCAACGAGACCACCGCATTTGCGATGGTATAGGTCGAGCCTCCGAAGGGCAGGGGCCCGCGGTTGAAGAGCCAGCTGAGCGGCTCCTCGCGACCCAAGGGGTGGAGGAACATCGTGCCGTGCAACGTGGCCCAATCCCAGCCATCCATGTCCTCGCCTAGTCGTGCGGTCAAGGCGGTGGTGGCGCCATCGAGACTACGCTCGAAGATGCGTGCACGCGTCTCTGCGTCGGGCGTGTTCTTGTCGTCCCAAAAGGGCGACGCTTCGTCGTCGATGATGGCGTGTAGACCGCCCGCATGCCCGGCTTCGAGAAATTCAAGCAACCTTTCGAACAACGCGTCGCCGAGCTCGTCTCGAAACGTATTCTCGATGAGGCTGCGATAGAGCGCGTAGTAAATGGCGGGCGCGGGGCCGCGGTCCATCTGGCCGTTCCAAATTCTCAAGTAATCGAGCGCTTTTTGCTGAGCTTCTCCCGAAGGCGACAGCGCCACGGCGATGCGCAGCACCGGCTCCGTCGACGGATCGTAGCGATCTTGCTGAATGCGGGCGAAGTCATCGAGGCTCATCGAACGGCTCGTTTGCAGCAAGTCCGTAATGCGACGCGCGCGGTAGTCGGCCAGCGTATCGGGACCCAGGGGATAGGGTGTATCCTCTGGCAACATCTGTTGGTTGGCGCTGACGATGAAGCCCTCTTCCGGGTTGAAAATCATCGGCTTCAGCTCGTGAGGCACGTTGCCTTGCCAATCGAATGCCTCCACGCTGCCATCGACGGGGACGACGCCATCGAAGCCGACGCGCACGGGCACGTCGCCGGCGGGAAAAAAACCGATATTGCCCTCCACATCCGCATAGATGAACGAAAGAGCGGGGGAGGACCAAGAGCGAAGCCCTTCGGTGAACTCCTCCCACGACCCGGCGAGATTGATCTTGAGCATCGCCGTCACGTGATCCCCGTTCCAGAGGCCGTCCCATCGCTCTGCGAGCAGTCGTCCATCCTCCGTTTCGCCGATGATGACGCCGTGATGGGTCACGCGAACTTCAACGTTTTCGGCCGGACCGTCTTTGACGGGGATGCTCTCAGGGAGAACGTCTATATCGAGCCATGTCTCACCGGAGGCATATTGCGCCGGGTTCAGTGGGTTTACTGTCTCCAGATAGATGTCTTGCACATCCGCGATGAGCGCCGTCACGCCCCAGGCGATACGTTGATTTTGGCCGAACAAAACGAACGGCAGGCCGGGGATGCTTGCACCGGCAACCTCCAAGTCGTCACCCGAGAGATGGATCTCGTAGAACACGGACGGCATGGACAGGCTCAAATGAGGGTCGGCCGCGAGCAAAGGTCGCCCAGATGCGGATCGCTCGCTTGCCACGACCCAGGAATTGCTGGCTCCAAAGCGAACGGTCTCTGGAAGAGGCGGAAGTGCTTTGAGTCGAAAACCTTTCCGCGCTTCCTGGCTCGCTTCGTCTTCGAGAGGTGGCGGCGCCGCGAGCCCGGTGAGCCTGTAGGCGTCTTCCACGCCAACCACGTCAACGAGCTCTCCGCGCAAGAGCTCCGCGCGTGCATTGAAAGACAGGTTGAACGCCAGCCATTTGGAGATCGCGAGGCTGTCGACCGCACTCCACGGCTCCGGGATGTGATCCAGAATCTGAAACTCGGGAGGGAGTTTGTCGAGATGCGCACTCCGATAGGCGTTGACGCCAGCGGCATAGGCCTCGAGGATTTCGCGGCCTTCGGGCGCCATCCGGTCGAGCTCTTGTCCTGCTGCCGCCCCTAGTCCAATGGTTCTCACCATACGGTCGTGGTCCAGGGCTTCGGCGCCAAAGAGCTCTGCCAACCGGCCCGTCCCCATCCGCCGCGCGAGCTCCATTTGGAAATAGCGATCTTGCGCATGGACGAATCCGGTGGCGCGCGCGAGATCGCGGACGTCGCCTCCACGAATATGCGGCACGCCCCGTTCGTTGCGCCGGACCTCGACCGAAGCCGTCAGCCCTTGAAGTGTCGCGACCCCCTCGGTTTGTGGGAGCGACTGCTGGCCGCGATAAAAAAAATAACCCGCAACACTCCCCACGAGAAACACGACGAGGAGAACGAGAAGGAAGAGTAATTTTAAGAGTGAGCGCGAGGCGCCGTCTCCGCTTCGTGTCCGTCGGCTAGGCGCCATCTTGCGCGGTCCGGCGCGTGACGGCGCCGCCCGATCTTCCCCTCGGGGCTTCGGTCCTTTTTTGGAAGGGGGTGGCGTTGACTTCTTGGTGCCCGGACGACGCGGAAGCTTCTTACTCATTGCGAGATGGGGACGCGTCCCGCTCGTAGAGGCCGCTCTTGCCTCCGAGCTTGCGCATGAGCCGTATGTTCTCGATAACCATCGTCTTGTCGGCCGCTTTCACCATGTCATAAATCGTGAGGGCCGCGACAGAGACGGCGGTGAGGGCTTCCATCTCGACGCCGGTGCGTCCGTGGGAGCGCACGGTGGCCTCGATCGCGAGCCCACTCGAGTGGTCACGAATGTCGACATCGACGTAATCGATGGCCAGGGGATGGCAGAGAGGGATGAGATCCGACGTGCGTTTCGCCGCGAGGATCCCGGCGAGCCTTGCTGTCTCGATGACGTTGCCTTTCTTGGTCTTACCCTTGCGCACGAGCTCGAGAGCCTCCGGAGCGATCCGAATGTCGCCGGCCGCGACGGCTTCACGATCGGTGTCCTGTTTGGCGCGCACGTCGACCATGCGCGCGGCGCCGCCTGCGCCCAGGTGACTCAGCTCGGGTTGCGTCCGGCCTGCCATAAGTCCTCTTTGATTAGAAAACTATCGAGGGGGTAGAAGCGGACGTCGTCGCCTGCTTCCAGTTTGTCGATCTCCTCCGGCACGATCAGAAGCGCGTTGCTCTTCGAGAACGCCACAATGTCGCCCGAGCCTCGGGTGGCGATCGGGAAGGCGTGGAGCTCGCCGCTCTCCCCTGTACGGACCCAGCCCGGAACAAACGCGCGCCGAACGCCACGGTTTCGGAGTTTTTTCTCGAGCGTAGCGGAAAGAAGCGCGCGCGTCGGATCCTCGGCGCCTTCTAGGCGCGCTAGCGCGGTTCGCACGAAAAGCTCGAAGGTGACCATCGTCGAAACGGGATTTCCGGGAAGTCCAAATACCAGCGTACCATCTCCGAGCCCGAACACGAGTGGTTTGCCGGGCTTCAACTGAACGGCGTCGAACAAGAAGCGAACGCCGAAAGTCTCGAGCACTTTTTCGACGAGATCGAAACGACCCATGGAAACGCCGCCCGACAGAAGCAGGATGTCGAAGTCGAGCCCCTCGCGGATCAGTGTTTCGAGTGACGCTTCATCGTCGCGCGCGACGCCGAGAAAGCTTGTCTCGGCTCCCGCAGACCGACATTGTGCGACGAGAGAAAAGCCGTTGCTGTTGCGGATTTGGCCAGGCCCCGGCGTCTCGGACGGAGCCACGAGCTCATCCCCCGTGGCGATCACGGCGACCTTGGGGCGCGGGCCCACTTCGAGACGTGTCTTGCCAACGGTGGCGGCCACGGCGACCGCAGGTGGGTCGAGCCGGGTGCCACGCCGGAGGACGATATCGCCCTTTCGGACTTCACTGCCTTTGGGCGCCACGTTTTGATGTGCTTTGACCGGGGTGAGGATCTCCACATCTGCGTCGACCCATTTGGAGTTTTCCACCATCTGGACGGCGTCCGCGCCTTCGGGTACGGGCGCGCCCGTCATGATCTGCGCAGCCTCCCGGACGCCAACGCGAAAGTCGGGAAGTGTCCCCGCCGGAACTTCGCCGACCACCGTTAGGCGCGCGGGAACACTGGCCACATCTTCGGCGCGCAGCGCGAAACCATCGACCGCGGATCTCGCAAAGGGCGGCATGTCCATATCGGAAGCAACGTCCTCTCGGAGAAGCCGGCCACAGGCGTCGTCGAAATCAATCGTCTCCGTCGGCAGAGGGTCGATATTGTCGAGCACGAGCGCGAGGGCTTCATCGACGGGAATCATTTTTCACTCCTTTGTTCTCGGCTTCGAGAGTGAGGGCGCGTATTTGCTCTTCGAGAGCGCGAACTCTCTTTCGAAGCTTCGACAACCCCCGTAGCTCTGCCGTCGATCGCATCACCTCTGTGTGAGGACGTGCCGGATAGCCGGACACCATGGCAGACGCGGGAACGTTGCCGATGATGCCGGACTGCGCGGTGAGCACGGCATCGTCGCCAATTTTGAGGTGGTCCACCATCCCGACTTGGCCGCCCATCAAAACGCGCTTGCCGATGACGGTGCTGCCCGAGACACCGGACTGCGCGGCCATCGCTGTGCCCTCACCGATTTGGACGTTGTGCGCGATGTGGACGAGGTTATCGATCTTGACACCGTGGCCTACCACTGTATCGCCCAACGTGCCGCGATCGATGGTCGCGTTGGCGCCGATCTCGACATCGTCCTCGATGGTGACGGAGCCTACATGTCGCACTTTGATGAACCTGGCCTCGCGCCTAGCGAAGCCGAAGCCATCCGCACCGATAACGGCGCCGGGATGCACGATGACGCGCGCGCCCAGCGAGACACGCTCGCGGATGACAACGTTCGGCCACAGCGTGCACGCTTCACCGATGGTGGCCGAGCGCCCGAGAAAGACGCCTTGGTACAGAACACTGCCGGCGCCGATGCGCGCGTTCTCGCTGACGCACGCGAAGGGGAATATCGTGACGTCGGACCCGACTCGAGCAGAACTGTCCACGTGCGCCAAAGGGTGAACGCCTGGCGCCACCGTGTCTTCAGGGAAGAACAGGTCCACGAGCCCGACAAAAGCGAGAAACGGATCCGGGTGCACGATTTGCGGGACCGCCAGCTCTTCGATGGGCTCTTTGGTGATGAGCCCACCCGCCTTCGTCGTGTTCAGAGCCGCGCGATAACGGATGTCAGAGTAGAAAGAGAGATCGTTCGGACCCGCTTCGGAGAGAGACGCTAAGCCTGTCAGCTTGCGGCTGGAATCGACCACCACGCGTCCCCCGAGTCTTTCGGCGAGCGTGGCAAAATCCATTTCAATGTTAGTGTCTGTGCTGGAACCGTGTTTTAAGCTCAATGGAGGAGAATCCTCAGGCGACTAGGCGTCCCGATAGGATACGGTAGAAGGGGGTTCCTTTCCAAGCTGCCCCTCCCGTTTGCAGGCAGGTGATTGTCTTCGAACGGTTTGCTAAACTAGTGTGGGGAAGCCGTCTGCGGATTATCAGCTATGTCAGAGACTCCACAAAAGACTCTAGGTAAATATCAAATCCAAGGGGAGCTCGGTAAAGGCGCGATGGGCGTCGTCTATCGGGGCTTTGACCCTGCGCTCGAGCGTGAGGTCGCCATCAAAGTGATGGGCGCCGCGACGGTCTCCGATCCCGAGCTGAAAAAGCGATTCGAGCAAGAGGCCAAGGCCTCGGCGCGGCTACAGCACCCGAACATCGTCACGGTGTACGACTTTGGCTATGACGATCAAGGTGCGCCTTACATGGCGATGGAGCTCTTGAGGGGGCAGGATCTCGAGCAACGTATCCGGAAAAGCCCACTAACGCTCAGAGAAAAACTGGACGTGGTCGCGCAGGCCTGCCTCGGTCTCGCGCACGCTCACGAGCATCATATCGTTCACCGAGATATCAAGCCTGCGAATATTTTTATCTCCGAAAGCGGCATCGCGAAAATCATGGATTTCGGCGTCGCTAGGCTTATGCAGACGTCGCAGACACAAACGGGCACCGTGCTCGGAACCGCGGATTATATGTCTCCGGAGCAGATCCGCGGGCAAAAGGTCGACGGCCGCTCGGATATTTTCAGCGCCGGCGTCATCCTCTATCGACTTTTGACGAACAAGAAGCCGTTCACCGGAGAGAACATCCAGGCGGTCTTCTTCAAGGTGCTCAATCAGGAGCCCCCAGAGCTTGTGCTTCCCGATGGCGGCGGTGATATGCCGGAGCTTCAGGCGATCGTGGACAAGGCTCTGATGAAGGACAAGGATGAGCGTTATGCGTCCGCGAAGGATTTCGCCGCTGACATCAGCGACCTGATGAACCTCTATCAAGACATCCTGAACGAGAACACGGTTTTCGACACCATGTTCGATCCGTCGACGATGATCGACATGGAGCCCGGCTCCGATGGCTCGGGCCGCCGGCGTACGACCCCCACGGGGCGAGTGCTCGGCTCGACGAGCTCGGGATCGCGTACCCATCGAGCGGGAACCGCGTTCCCTGCGGGGCGGACACGCCCGGGCGCCACAGCTGCTTCTCGGACCGCAACGGGGACACCGACGCAAATGATGCGCGGTACCCAGGCCGGCACGACGTCAGCGACGCGCGTCGGCGTCGGCATCCCGCTTCAAGAGTCGAGCGGGGGCGTTCTCAAGTGGGTCGGTCTCGTGGCGCTATTGGCCGCCATCGGCGGCGGTGTTTTCTGGTTCACGCAGCAGAATGCACCTCCCGAGGTTTCCGCTGGAGCCGCTCCGGCTCCCGCCGGCCCGACGGTCGACGTCGCAGGACAATTCGTGCTCGCCGAGAGGTCTCTCGCGGCCGGACAACTCTCTCAGGCGCTCATCGCAGTCGATGCGATTCTGTTTGCCGAGCCAAATAACGAAGACGCGGCCGCCCTCAAAGATCGGGTCAACGAGGCGATGGAGAACATACAAGTCGCGCCGCCCGTCGTGGCGCAACCTGCCCCGGCCCAGCCCGCGCCACGCGGACCCTCAAATACCCAGCGCGCCACGGCGCTCGCTGCGGATGCCTCGCTTTCCATCGGTGCCGGCGACCTCGAGCAAGCGGAAGCGCTAATCGTCCAAGGCCGAGGGCTAGATCCCGGAAGCCCCCGGTGGCAGCAGCTCGATCAGCAATTGCGGCGTGCCCGCGAAGGCGTTGCCTCGCGCGCGCGCGCCTCGGAGCAGCAAGCGGAAATCGATCAATTCATCGTTGAAGCAACGGGACATTTGAAGGCGCGGGACTACCAATCCGCCATCGCCGCTTACGACAAAGCGCTCGCGGTCGCGCCGGACAACCCCCAGCTGATCAACGCGAGGAACATGGCGCAAACAGCGATGCAGCAGGCGGCCGCGGCGGCTTCGGTGACGGCACTCTCGATTCAGGAAAGTCCTACCGTGTTCACCGGTCGGGGACAATCGGACACGCCGAGAGGCTTCGAGTCCGGAGGCGTCAACGTCCAGCGTGCCACGCGCGCTCCCGTGAACCCGGCGGATTTAATCGTTCAAATCGTACCGGTGACGGTGCAGCCGGGTGATCCGTATTTTCTAAGAGTACGGATCTATAATCGTGGTAATCGACCCATCGGCGTGAAGTCGCTCGAGCTCGTTTCGACCTTCGGGTCCCGGACGACGGGGCGAGGCCAGCCACTCCAACCCATGGTTCAACGCGTCAACCCGAAAGACACGAGCTTGATCTGGGAAGTGCAGAACACGTGGACCGAGGAGCAGAACACGGGGAAGATCGAAGCCATTGTGACGCTCATCGGCGACGCGCAGCTCAGGAAGACGATCGAATGGCGATGAGCTTGTGGGTTGCGGCGTTGTTCGCGTTCGCCCCCGCGATCGCCGACGAGCCGATGATCGATCACCAACCGGTGGAGTGCACGGTCCCGGAGAAAAACGCGCGTATCTGCGCTTACGTGCTCGATGACGGCGAGGTGAAACGCGTCCGTGTTTACTTTCGCTCCCAGAATCAAGACGCTTACTACTGGAGCGAGATGGCTTTCGACGGGATTCAGTTCTGCGCTACGTTGCCGGTCGCGAGAGGCAAGGTGCGCCACATCGACTATTACGTCTGGTCGGTCGACGACGAGTTTCAAACGGCGCGCACCCGTCCACACAAGATTTCGATGTCCAAAAGCTCGAGCTGCTCCTATCCCGTGATCGACGAGGACCCCGAGCGCATCGCCAATGTCGTCGTCAACGCGACCTCCACGAAGCAGGGCAACAAGATCAAGGACTTCGAGGAAAAAAGCGTCGCAACATTCAATCCCACGAAGAAGAGGTAGCTTCATTCGCGGGCCTAGGGCTGAGCGCCGCCCACGAAAGTCCTGGACGCGTGGCCTCTAGCCGCCCGCTCGACAGGCTTGCTGCACAAAGCGGTCAAAATATCCAGATATGACGCCGCCGCCGCGCCTCGCCAGCACCCAAAATGGCCTCGAACTTTAGGCCACGAACTTCTGACACCGGGGACTTGGCTACTAGCAACTACGTGCTCGATCATCTTGTGCCGCGTCGCCCAAGGCTTCTAGAGCCGGAGCCTGAGAAGGGCGAGTTGACACGGGTGGCCCAGATGCGATACTTCTACGCTCCCCATAGAACTGCCCGGGTCGATGCCAGAGGCAAAGCCAGGTCTCGATTCTCATAAATTCTCAGAATTCATTCACGACCGCCAGGGAGTTTTTCATGCGACCGAGGGCAACGCAATTCGTGCTTTCTTTACTCGCTCTGTTATTGCCCGCAGGGGCGGTTTCCGGGCAGACGCTGCCGGTTATCGAGCTCGAGCCTGTCATCGAGTGTTGGTACCACTCGGATTTCCCGGTCCTCACGGCGCTCGTGGACCCGTCGGACGAGATCGTCCGCTCGCGTCTCTACTTTCGCTGTAGCTTGTTTCCGGACTACTACTTCGTCGACCTAGAGAGCGAGAGCGGCGTGTATACTGGCGTCGCGCCCAGGCGGAAGAAAGCTGTCCCGAGGTCCACTACTACGTCGAGGCCGTGACCCGCGATTTCTCTTCCGTGCGCACGCAGGAGCAGATCGCGGAGGTGACGAGCCCCTCGGAATGCAGCCGTCGCGGCCAAGCGGGGATTTACCCCGGCAACGACCCACGGATCGTGCTCGGCTCGACGGTGGCCGGACCTCAACTCGCGCCAGGATTCAAAGGCTTCGGAATCATCCGTTTCATCTCGGCGGGCGGGGCGGTGGTCGCCGCCGGCGGGTCGGGCGTTTCCACCGGGGTGATCGCGGGGGTGGCGGCAGGCGGTGCGGCGGCTGCCGGCGTGGGCGTCCTTGCCGCATCGGGTGGCTCTAGCGCCTCTGGTGACGCCCCCACGGGCGCCGCTCCGATTTCGGTGCCGCCGCCAATAACACCCACGGCTCCCGTTTCGACGCCACCGCCAACGGAGGACGTTGAGGCTTGTTTCATGCTGAATCTGCTGGTGCCCGTCATCGAAGTCAATCAGGTCTTGACGATCGATGGGCGCTGCTCGAGCGGAGGTGCCGGCTTATCCTATCGCTACGACTTGGGGGATGGTCGCGTCAAGGAAGGACAGCCTTTCGTTACCGTCATCTGGCCTAATCCCGGCATCTACACCCTAACGCTAACGGTTACGCGCAGCGCCCCGCCTTTTGGAGGAGGGCTCCAGCTTGTGGACGAGGATACGTTCTCGCAAACGATTACGGTTACGGAGCCCCCTGCCCCTCCGTCCGAGCCAACTGGCGCCGATCTGCAACTCACCAAAACAGCGTTTCCGTCGAGCGTTGGGAGCGGCGCCCTCTTTACGTGGTCGCTCACCGTCACGAACCTGGGCCCGGGTGTGGCGACAGACGTCATCGTGTTGGACAAGTTTCCGCCCGGCCCCGATGTCGAGGACACGCCGTCTGGATGTAATGTCTCTGGCGGTGAGGTGTCGGGTTACACGGTCGATTGCCGTATCGGGGTCCTTCAATCGGGTCAGTCCATCACGCTCGATTTCGATATGCAGGCCCCCTTTGTGGAGCAATCACAAACGTTCGTTAACAACGCGACTGTCTCGTCCGCGAGCATGGACCCCGATACTTCGAACAACGGGGCTAGTGCGGCGGTAGCGGTCACACCGTTCCGGGAGTCCGTGGGGAGCGTAAGAACGAGCATGACGAGTGATCTCGACGCGGCGCCTCGCAACGGTGCCACGATGGGAAGTATCGTATTGAACGGAGCGGCCGTCGCCATGACGAACAACGCGTCTCCCATCCGCTTTCAGCTCACCGGAAAGCTGGGAAAGAACGTGATCGAGGCCCATCTTGCATCGTCCACGTTGGGAGAAATTTTTTGGCGATTCGATTTCACAGCCGCGCAGGGCTTCATGCCGAACGGCTTCATCGTAGAGTCGGGGCAGGTCGTTTCTCGAGATGCCCGTTCCATCGTGTTTCGTCTGGACGGGCGGGATCAAAGGATCCGGTTCAGTTTCATCTTGGAGACTCGCTAGACGAGACCCGGCTTCGTCGCCCCTGCGAGGCGGTTAGAAGTCTGACCAAAAGCGTAGTATCGAGGTCCATCGGGACGGGTGACGCGGAAGCGTTGACGCGGGCGCTGCCAGACGGTAGCCTGAAGTCATAACCACACAATCCAAATTCCTGAGCTCGGGCTGCTTTTTAGCCCCTGGGGTCTTCGGTTATGACGAGAACCTGGAACTTTGTCGTTACGGTCGGTCTTTGCGCCGGCGTTGCCGGCGGACAGACGGTGCCTTCTGGGCCTTCGGTATCGCTTGATCCGAAAATCGAATGCTGGTCTCTCGACGGCCATCCGAGCGTACAAGCGACCGTTACGCCCGACGCTCCGATCGCGCGCCTATACTTTCGCTGCAGTCTCTACCCGGACTACTACTTCGTCGATCTAGAGCCGCGAGACGGCCTATATGCCGCGATTCTGCCGCAGGCCCAGGCGAGCTGCCCCGCGGTTCACTATTACGTCGAAGCGGTCGGCAGTGACTTTGCCAGCAGCCGCACGCGTGAGCGCGTGGCCGACGTGAAGGAAGCGTCCGAGTGTCGGCGGCGGTTTCCCCTTGCGAGTATCTTCGAGGGGCGGCCATCCATCATCCTCGGCGCTACATCCGCCCTCGCTCCGCAGATGGCGCCTGGGTTCTCGCTCGCCGGCATTTCTGGATTCCTCTCCGCGGCCGGCGTCGCCTCCGGCGCTGCCGGCGGTGCGGCGCTCGGTACTTCTGCGATCGCGGCTATCGGCGGCGTGGCTGCCGGCGGCGCCGCCTTGGCCGTGAGCCAAAGCGGTGGTGAAGAGCTCCCGATGGAGACGGTTGTAGAACTGGGCGACGTTGCGAGCGAGCCGCCGCCGGCCGCGACGACCACCGCGGCCACCCCTCCTTCGGTACCGCCGAGCGATCCGGGCGATACCGAGCCCATCGCCTGCTTCGACATGGATCCGAACCCAGCCGTCGTCGCGACGGGTGAGCCCCTGCGTCTCGATGCAAGCTGCTCTCGAGCCGACAGCGAGGGCCAAAGCAGCGATCGAATTGCGCAATATGCCTGGGATTTCAGCGACGGTCGGCAGAAAACTGGCCGTGTCGTTACCATCGTCTTTCGAGAAGCCGGTAACTACGACGTCACGCTGACGGTGACTGACGGCGGCACGTCGGCGCGAGCCCGTTCGAATCAGGACAGCTTGACGCGACAAATCGTCGTTGAAAACGTCGTTGAGGAACGTATCGAGGCGTGCTTTACCGCGGCAGATGCGGACTTCGGTACGGGATGAAAGATCCGAGTGGATGCTTCTTGCTCCAAGGGGGACATCACGAGCTACGAATGGGTGTTCTCGGACGGGATCGGCAACTATAACTATTCGGGCCAGACGGTCGTCAAAGACTGGAAGAACTGTTCCGTGCCGCTGAACACGACCGTTTCGCTCACGGTGAAAAACGCGAACGGGCACGACACGATCACGAAATCCGTCGTGGTGCAGTATCAGCGCGCGGGAGGTTCCAGGGGCTCCCGCCAGATCGATCTCATGGCCCGTCTCGATGCGACGTCGGGAAGCGCGATCCTCGGGGCCCGCCCCGTGTCGAACGATACCCAAATCGTGGCGCTCCGCTCGGGGGCTCCGAGCCGCTTTCGCCTGGAAGCACAGGCGGGTGCCAATCATGTCGTGGTGCAGCTCGTTGGGCCCTCGTCGTCGAGCGGTGTCCTTCAACTCGAGTTCGCTTCTACGTCTGGTCTCGTTGCCGGTAGCCTTCGTGTCTTAGGTGGGGAAGTCCTCTCGCTAGAGGGCCGGCGCGTCGTCCTGCGATTGGGCCGGGAGCCGGTCCGCGTCGAGCTCCAGATCAAGTGAGGCGGCCTCGAAGAGGTAAAGTTTCGGGCCTTTCAAGACACACTTTGCTCGAGGAGCGGACGAGTAGCAAGCAGTGATAAAATAGAACTATGCGGTTAATATGCGGGGTAGCCCGCGCCGTCGTCCTCTTGGCAAGCCAAGCGTACGGTGTGGCGCAGGATCCGGTCGGGGCGGAGCGTGTGCTCAGCCTCGAAGAGGCCGTCAAGCTTGCCCTGGTCAATAACTTGCATCTGATGTCGACCGTGGACGCGGTACAGGGCGCTCTTATCTCCGAGCATTTGGCCGAGTCGCGTTTCAACCTCAAAATCACGCCGTCCTACTCTCGAGGCGTCGGCGAGCAAACAATCGTCGATCAGAGGTTCGGTCTCGACGCGTCGAAGCTCTTGCCTTTCGGCACGACGATCACGGGAAGCTATCGCACGGACTCCGCCAGCAATGATTTCGGTAACTTTAACAATTCCGCGCTCTCCTTCGGCGTGACACAACCTCTTCTGCGTGGCTTCGGTAAGAAAGCGACGGTGTTCAACCTCGAGAACGCGAGGCGGAGCCTGCAGGGCTCCGAGCGCAATCTCGAGCTCGCCCGTCAAAGACTGGCGGTGGATGTGGTCGCGAGCTACTACAACATCGTTCGGCAGCGAGGACTGGTCGAGGTCGCGCAGAAATCTCTCGAGCGAAATAAAGAGCTTCTTCGCGCTTCCGAAGCTCGCCTCGAAGTTGGCCTGGCGTCGAAGCTCGATGTCTTTCGCGCCGAGCTCCAGCTCTCGCGAGCCGAAGAAGGTGGCATCTTGAGAGGCGAAGCGCTCGAGCTCGCCATCGACACGTTCAAGTTCAACCTCGGACTCGGCCATCTCGAGCGTGTCTCTCTCGAGATGGTCGAGCCGGAATATCAGCCGGTCGAGATCGACGTCGACGCGCTTACGCGGATCGCCCTGCAAAACCGCATCGAGTTGCACGAGGAGCGCGATCGCATCCAAGATTCCCGGCGATCGCTATCGATCTCGAAGCAAAATCTCCTCCCGGTGCTAGATTTGAACATGCGCTACGAGCAGCGGGGTATCGGCGAGTCGTTCTATTCGAGCCTGGACTTTCAAGACCGCGCGCTCAACGTGTTCTTGTCTACCAGCTACGCGCTCGACCGATCGTCTGAGAACGCTTCCTTTGCCCTGTCACAGATCGATGTCGACGCGCGCCGGCGCTCGCTCCGACTCGTCGAGTACAACGTCGCCAACGAGGTTCGGGCCGCCGCTCGCAACGTTGAGCGCGTCGGAAAGAGCATCGTGCTGCAAGAGCGAAATATTGAATTCGCGGAGAAGCAGCTTCGGCTCGCGACGCTGCGCTACCAGCGCGGGCTCGCAAGCAACTTCGATATCATCGATGCCGAGAACAACTTGATTCAAGCCCGTAGCAACTACGTGTCGCTTCTCGCGGACTATCACGTCTCGCAGATGCGGCTGAAGCGCGTCACGGGAACGCTCGACATCGAAAGGGAGTTTGCCCCTGGCAGCTTTCTTCCGGGCGCGAGGCATCATCCGTGAGCGAGACCACGGGCACTTTCCGTCGGGAAAGCCCGGTCGAGACGCCAGTCGAGGCGCGGAGCGCTGTGTTGCCTGCCCTCGCTTCATGGCTGAAGGCGCATCCGCGCCACGCCCTCTTTGCGGGGGGGGGCCTGGGGCTCTTGGCGATTGGCCTGGTCATCATGTCAGAGCACTCGTCTGGGCCGATGCTCTTGGCCGCCGTCGAGGAAGGCCTGTTCGAAGTGAAGATTGTCGAAAGCGGGACGCTTCAAGCGCTTCGCTCGGTGACCTATTCCTCTGCGATCCCCGGAAGCCAGGCGAAAATTCTCGAGATCGTTTCCGAGGGTGCGCATGTCGAAGTCGGAGACATGCTGGTGAAGTTCGACTCGCAGCCTTTTGCCGAAGAGCTCGAGCAAACCAGGGCACAGCTCGCTCAGGCGCAAGCCGAGCTCGTGAAGGCGACCGAAGAACACAAGCTCTTACTCATCGCCGCCAAGGAAGAGAAGACCCAATCGACGGACAAAGTGCGGCTTGCGGAGCTCGAGCTCGAAAGCGTCATCGAAGGTAAAGGCAAGGTCGCGGAAGCGGAGTCCGCGGCTCGACTCGCTCAAGCGAAGCGGGAGCTCGCGAAGGCCGAATCGTCCTATGAGGATTTGAAACCGCTTCTCGCGGAAGGCTTCATCACAAAGCTCGAGCTCGACCGCTCCAAGCAAGCCGTCGACAAAGCAGCCGAAGACCTGAAGCTTTTCGAGATCAAACATCGCACTTATATGAAGTACACGCGGCCGGCCGAAATGGAGGGCTCGCGAGCGACGCTCCAAAACAGCAAGGAAAGGCTTCGCCAGACCTATCGCGCGAACACGTTTCGCCTCTCGCAAGCGGATGCGACGCTCGATCTCGCCCGCAGCAAATATTCCGAGCTCGTCTCACGCGTCGAGTTCCAGAGCGAGAACTTGAACCGCTGTGAGATCCTAGCCACCGTCTCGGGACTCGTTATCTACAAGGAGGTCTTCTTCGGGAGCGAGAAGCGGAGGGTGCAGGTCGGCGATCAGGTCTGGCCCAATCAGCCGTTGATCATGCTGCCCGACCTCTCTCAAATGACGGTCGAGACACAGGTCCGCGAGACGGATATCTACAAAGTTGAAAAGAACCAGCGGGTTTTAATCTCGGTGGAAGCCTATCCCGAGCTCACGCTCGAGGGTGAGGTCAGCTTCATCGGCACGCTCGCCCAAGCAGACCAAGCGCGCCGGGGAGGCAAGTACTTCAATGTCACGATTCTCGTCGCAAAGGCCGACCCGCGGCTGCGGCCGGGCATGTCGGCCCGTGTGGAGCTACTCGTCGAGCGGCTCGAAAAGGCGCGCTACGTTCCGCTCGAAGCGGTGTTCGTGCGGGGCGGCCGGCACTATACCTACGTTATGCGCGGCCGATCGCCCGAGGTGCAGGAAGTCCTCGTCGGGCCCAGCAACGAGAACCACACGGTGATCGAGACCGGGCTCGAGCCGGGCGACAGGGTTCTATTGCGCGATCCGAACGACCACGCGAGCCCGCTCGGAGGCGACGCTCTTCCGGGATTTCTCGACGTGGTCGCGCCATTACCCTGAGGGCCCCTGAGCTCTTGACCGCCCTCGTTCGAGCCGTCGACGTCCACCGTATCTACCCTCGCGCGGGGATCGAGCTTTCCGCTCTCGGCGGCGTGAGCCTCGATATCGAGCGCGGGAGCTTCGTGGCGATCGTCGGCCGCTCCGGATCGGGGAAATCCACGCTCATGAACTTGCTCGGCGTCCTCGACCAGCCGACCCGTGGCCAAATCCTTCTCGAGGGGACAGACACGGGCAAGCTCGATGACAAAGCGGCCAGCCGCCTTCGGAGCCGCCTCATCGGGTTCTTGTTCCAGTCGTTCAACCTCATTCCGCAGATGACAGTGCTCGAGAACGTGGAGACGGCGCTTCTTTATAGCGGCCGCCCCGAGAAGGAATGGCGCGCGCGCTCGGAACCCCTGCTCGATCGCCTCGGAATTCTCGAGCGTAGCTCGCACCGTCCCTCTGAGCTCTCGGGAGGTGAAGCCCAGCGCGCCGCGCTCGCGCGCGCTCTGGTGAACGACCCCGAGCTTCTTCTCGCCGACGAGCCTACGGGGAATCTCGATTCCCGAACCGGCGAGGAGGTTTTGGCACTTCTCGAAGGCCTCGTCGCCGAAGGGCGCACCCTCGTGCTCGTGACCCATGACCCAAGCATTGCCGCGCGCGCGGACCGCGTCATCGAGCTCTCCGACGGGCGGCTCGTGCGCGACAGTGAATCGGATGGCGTGGCGTGAAGCCTCGCGCGTTGACGCGGCTCGCGTGGCGAGGACTGGTGCAGCACAAATTGCGGTCGACGCTCTCGGCGCTCGGTATCGTCTTTGGCGTGGGGGCCGTCATCGCGATGTTGTCGGTCGGCGAAGGTGCGCGTCGCGAGATCCTAGCCGAGGTCGGAAGGCTCGGCGTAACGAGGGTGTCGGTGCGTGCCGGAAAGCTGTCCGAAGAGACGGCGCACGATGCTAGAGCGCGTCAATCGCCTGGGCTGACGATCGCGGATGCGCGAGCCATCGCCGAGGTCTGTCCCACCGTCGTTAGCCTCGCGCCGCTACGCGAGCTCTCGGAGCAAATCGTGCACGAAGGGCGCCGGAGCGAGGCTACGGTTGTGGCGACGACGCCGTCCTATTTCGGCACCGAGGAGCTCGTGCTGCGCGAGGGTCGCTTTCTCGCGGATACGGATCTGCGTCAAGCGAACCGCGTCATCGTGCTGGGTCACGACCTTGCGGCCTCGCTATTTCCCTACGAGGACGCCGTCGGATCGCGCGTGCGTATCGAGTTGGATTGGTATATGGTCGTGGGGGCGCTCGAGGCGCGGGAGCGCTCACGCCGGGGCTCGCGCCTCGCAGGACGGAATGTGAATCGGGTTGCCTTTATCCCGCTTTCCGTCATACCTGAGCCCAGCGGACGGGTGGACGAAATCGCCATCCGTATCGACGAAGCGGATGCGGTGCGTGATTCGGCGAGACTCATCGAGTCGGTGGTGTCGCGCCGTCATCGGGGCGCTCGGGATTTCGAGCTCGTCGTGCCGCAAGAGCTCCTCGCCAGCTACGAACGCGCGCGTTTCCAATTCAATGTCATCGTGGGCGCGGTGGCTGCGATCTCGCTCGTGGTCGGCGGCATCGGCATCATGAACATCATGCTCGCCAACGTTACCGAGCGCATAAGGGAGGTCGGCGTGCGCCGCTCGCTCGGGGCGAGCCGCGACGACATCGTGCAGCAATTCTTGATGGAGGCCCTATTGCTCACCGGTAGCGGTGGCCTAGCTGGGATCGTTGTCGGTGCGGTCGCCGCCTACGCTGTCTCGATCTACGCCGACTGGCCGACAGCCCTCAGCTTCCGCGCCGTCCTGGCCGCCATGCTGCTCGCGGTCGTGACGGGCTTGGGCTTCGGAATCTACCCAGCCCTGAGAGCCGCCCAGCAAAACCCCGTCGAAGCCCTCCGCCACGAATGACCCCAGCCACTTTCATCTCTGCTCGAAAGACAACGCGAAGTCGCTAAGGCATGAGACAAGGAGATCAATATTGAGAAAAGCGTCACGCAAAGGCGCAAAGACGCAAAGGAAAAAAAGAGAAAGAGGATGAAAGGAGCCGCGTTTCCACCCTTTTTTTGGGCTCTAACCCGTCAGGACCAAGGATTTAGCACGTTCTGAAGCGAGTTTTTTCTTATCCCCGCATCCGCTCCTATGTCTCCGTGCCTCGGTGGCCATTTTCCTATCGCGGTTGCTAGGTACCGGTGGTCCAGCTGGCGAGGGCTTTTGCTTCGTCGTCGAAGACTTCGAAGATGGGTAAGAGCTTCGTAATCGTGAGGGTGTTGTGGACGCGCTCGTTGGGGTTTAGAAGCTTTAGCTTGCCGCCGAAGCGTTCGACCGTGCGGTGGCCGGAGACGAGCTCGCCCATCCCGGCGCTGTCCATGAAGGTGAGCTCGGTGAAGTCGACGAGGATTTGATTGCGACCGCCGGCTAGTAGCGTGTCGATGGCTTCTTGAAATTGCTCGTGACCACCACCTCCGGTCAGCTGTCCTCCAAGGACGAGAATGCTGATCCCGTCTTTCTCCCGCAGATCTAATTTCATGAACTTTCCCTGTACGGGCTCAACCCGTGATCACCCGGATCGCTTGCCAGTCGATCTCGACGCTATATCTCGATTGCAATTTGGCGACGAACGCGCTCCATACCCGGGCCCGCAGCTCGCTCAAGATTTGCTCTTCGAAGCCGGCTTTCTGCTCCTCGAACTCGGCAGGCACGAAGCCTGATTTCTCGATGATGCGCATGATGACGTAACCGTTTTGAGCTTCGAGAGGCGCCGAGACCTCTCCCGGCGCAAGCTCGAAAGCTTGCCTCTGGGCGGCGACGGAGCGCCCTGCCCCGGGTAGCTCGGTGCCTCTAAAAAAGTTCTCGCTCGTTTGGAGCTCGACATCCGCCGTCGCCCCCGATAGCAGCGCTTCGCGTATCTCGTGGGCGCGCGCGATCGCGAGATCCATCGCGTGGCTGCTCCGCAGTTTCTCCGCCGCTTCGACGCGAACCTCGTCGAAATCAGCGGTGCCGGCCGCCCGCTCTTCGAGGATCTGCAAGAAAGCGTAGCCGCGGCTGAAACCCAGTGGGATGGCTGGTGTGATATCTCCAATTTCCGTCTCGAAAGCGAGGTTGGCCGCTGCCTGCGAAGCCGACAGCTGCGGGATTCTGTCGGCTCTGCCAAAAAACGCCGTGTCTTGCGGCACGAGGAGTTCGTACTCGGCTGTCAGGACGTCGATGGATCCGCTCGCTTGCAATTTCTCGGCGGCGCTCTCGACGGCATCGTCGACCCGGGCGGAAGCTTTCTCTTGCGTCAGCGTCCCGCGAATCTGCTCGCGCAACCCTTCGAGGGGCTGCGTCAAGGCCTCCTGCTTGTTCGTGACCTTGATGATGTGGAAGCCGTATTGTGTCTCGACGAGATCGCTGATCGCGCCAACTGGGAGCGTGAACGCAGCCTGGTCGAACTCCGGGACCATTTGTCCCCTGCCGAAAAAGCCGAGGTCGCCGCCGTTTGCCGAGGTTGTGTCCTCGGAGTGCTCGGTCGCGAGCTCTGCGAAATCGGCGCCGCCCTTGGCCTGCGCGAGCACGGATTCGGCTTTTGCGCGGATCTCGGCTTCGTCTACTTCCGGGCTTGTTTTGAACAGAATGTGGCTTGCTTGGACTTGTTCGGGGGACGAGAAACGTGTGAGGTTTTCGTTGTAGTAACGCGTGATCTCCCGGTCGGTCACCGTGACGGCACTCATGAAGAGCTGAGGGGTGAGGGCGATGAACCGGGCTTTGCGCTGTACCGGCCGACTGAACTCGTTCGGGCTTGCATCGTAAAAGGCGCGGACCTCGTCGTCGCGCGGCTCGTAATCCGCGCCGAAGTCGGACTTGCTCACGACCGTATATTCCATGTGAATCTTTTCGTTGCGCCGGCGATACTCTTCTTCGACGTCGGCATCGCTAACGACGACGCCGTCTTTGACGAGGTCCTCGAGCTTCGCTCGCAACAGGCCCTCGCGAACTTGTTGCTCATAATCGGCCGGCGTCACACCTGCGCCGCTGAGCTCGTTCAGATAAGCGTCGCGCCCGATGAATTGACCGTTTTGCTGAAGGCTCGGATCGTTCTGAATGCTGTTGCTGACCTCGCCGTCGCTGACACTCATCCCCAGGCGCCTCGCCTCGAGAGTGAGAGCTTTTTCTTGCACCAACTGCTGGACAATGTAATTGTCGAGACCGAGCTGTCGGAGCAAGTCCGGGTTGTACTGGGCGCCCATTTGCTGCCGGTATACCGATTCCTGCACGCGAAAGCCTTGGATGAACGCCTGGGACGAAATCGGGTCGCCATCCACCCACGCGACGTCGCCGGTCGTTCCCGCGGCGCTCGATGGTTGCATGAAATCCGGGATGTAGAGCGCGACGAAGGCGACGATCACCAGCATGAGGAGGAATGCTCCCATGAACCAGCCCACGCTTTTCCTGTTGCGAAAGTACTTCAGCATTCGATGAACCTCGATCGGATCATGCTATCGAAACCCTTTGGCGCAATCAAGCCGGCGCGTTGCATAAGGTGTGCCCGATGTGTTAAACTGCTTTAGAATCAGCGGTGTAGGCAATGGCAAAGCACAACCCGTATCAAACGAACACGGGTATCCACATCGAGTGGTTTACCGTGAAGCGTAGCACGATCTACGCTTTGGCCTTTTCCGCTATCGGCCTGTTCGGCGCCGGCATTTACGGTTATTTCGAAGTCTTTGGCGACCCCGAGCCCGATGTCGAACAAGTGAGTGAGACCGACCATACGGCGCGTTTCCTCGACCTCGACGGTACCGTGAAAGTGCGCCATTCGGGAACTTACGAGTGGGTCAATGCGACGTTGGCTATGGGCCTGAACCGCGAAGACACGATCCGTACGCTCGGAGGGTCGACAGCGCAGGTGCGCCTTTTTGACGGTACGGAATATCTGCTCAAACCGGATTCCATTCTCGTGATCGAAGAAGCCTACGAGGATCCAGAAACGAAGGCCACCAACGTTGCCGTCAAGTTGGAATCTGGACAGATCAGCCTCAACACGCCGAGACGCAACGTCCCGGGCTCGCGCTCGGATGTGGTGACGCCGGGCGCGGAGGCAAGCTTCGACGAGAACACTACGGCGGATGTAAGCTTTGACACGTCGACCCGTATGACGGGGTTTACCATCTTACGCGGCGGTTCGGCCGTGCGCTCGGGGAACAATCAGGTGCGCCTCAGTGCGTCTCAAGCCGTGGAGGTCGACGCCAATAGCCGCTTTACGGATATCATCGAGCTTCCGGGCGTGCCTCTTCTGATACAACCCGCAAACCTCGAGATCCTTGCGGTGAGCAAGACGACGGAGTTCAAATGGAACCCGGTCGAGGGAGTCCGAAAGTACAATGTCGTGCTCGGCCGTTCGCCAAATTTTCTCGATCCTATCCTCGAAAGCAACATCTCTGGCGAGTCCATATTCCATGCACGATTGGAGCCCGGGACTTATTTTTGGCAAGTTACGGCGATCGATGGCGACGGCCGCCGCGGCGCGCCGAGCTCGCTAGCCAAGTTCACGGTGCGCAAAGTTGTTAATCGCACCGCCTCGCTCGCCTTGACGGTGTTCAAGCCTTCGGTCTCGTTGGACGGTTTGGTCACGGTTCAAGGCCGTACCGACGTCAATTCTGTCGTGACCGTTGACTATGGTATGGGCGACGACCGCGTACAAGTCAAGAGCGACGGGACTTTCATTTACCGATTCTTGGTGACGAGCGCTGGCAGGCACCGCGTGGTCGTCAAAGCGCGCGCCCGAGACGGAGGGGGCGTTGCCGAAAAGACCGTCTACGCGGACACAGGAACCGATTAACGGTGAGGATGTCTTGCCGGCTGGGCCGGCTGGGCTCGGACTGAAATCGTGGTGAGACGCGACACACCGAGCCGCTCCAAAAGTAGCCCCGTCAAGACCGTATCTCACCCGTCGCAAGGCAACGTGCCACCAGCCACTCGCAAGAAAACGACGAAGCGGCGCACGAAGAGCACTCGTGCCACGAAGACGCCACCTCTTCGATTGGCTCTATTCAGCCACTCGCCCAAGCTTCAGCGCGCGCTTTCGTCGATCGTTCGTGCCGGGCTCACGCAATTCGACCCGACGCGCTTTAGGAAAGAGGACTGGGTCGCGGCGCCTTATGACGCGATCATCGTCGAGCAGGGAAAAGCCGCCGAGAATGGCCTCGTTCGATGGCTTCGAAAGCAAAACCCCGGCATTCCGCTCATCGCTTATGGGGCTAACGCGGTGCCCGCTGCGCGATCGATCTACGCGCTGCATCTGAACTGCGTGCCGCAACGTGCTGTGTTGAGCTCCATCATCCGCGACGCGCAGCGCCATCACGAGGCCGGCCGTAAAGCGACGGAGCTCTCGCGGAGGCTGCACGAGACGTCGCGCAAGCTCCAAGTGCTCGGTGACATTGTGTCGACCGCCAACTCCGTGCTCGAGCCGCGCCACGTGCTGAACGCCATCATGTCGCAAATTCAGGAGCTCATCCCCTCGGAGGCCTGGTCGATCCTGCTCGTCGACGAGGAAACGGGCGATCTCACGTTCGAGATGGCGCTTGGAGAAAAAGGCCCGGACCTGACGACGACCCGCATCAAGATGGGAGAAGGTGTTGCGGGTTGGGTTGCTCAAACAGGCGAGCCGACCATCGTGAACGACGTTCGACGGGACCGTCGGTTCCAGCATCGCTTCGATGAGCTCACCAGCTTTCAAACGCGGGCGATTCTCTGCGCGCCGCTGACGTCACGTGGACGGACGATTGGGGTTGTCGAGATCATAAACCGCGCTCAGGGAGGGCGGTTCACTCGCAAGGATATGACCTTGCTTCTCACGATGGTCGGGCCGGCCGCGATCGCGCTCGAGAACGCCATCTTGTTCCAAAAGACGCAGCGTTTGGCGGTGACCGATGACCTCACGAAGCTGTACAATTCCCGCTATCTGAACAGTTTTCTCGAGGAGTCCATCGCGCGGGCCGAGAAGGAGAATGGGCGTCTAGCGGTCGTGTTTCTCGATTTGGATGGGTTCAAATCGATCAACGATCAACATGGTCATCTCTGCGGCAGTCGTAGCTTGTTCGAGGTCGGGACGCTCATCCGGCGGGCCGTGCGCGAGGAGGACGTTGTCAGCCGATACGGCGGGGATGAGTTCGTGGTGGTACTGCCCGAGACCGATGGTGACGGAGCTCTAGCGGTGGCGGAGCGCATTCGCGAGTCCCTGAACGCCCACCTGTTTCTCGAGGATTTCGGGCTCGAGGAGCGGCTTTCCGCGAGCTTCGGCGTAAGTCTCTACCCGGAACATGGGCGTAGCCCTCAATATCTTATGCAAAAGGCGGACCAAGCAATGTATAGTGTTAAGGAACAAGGCAAAGATGCAGTTTGTCTCGCCAGTTGAATTCCCTCTAGACAGTCAGAAATTTTGATTTTCAGCGGTACAGATTCGAGTGGGAGTCGGATGAATATTCGCTCTATTTTTGGTTTCATGTCCAATGAGCTCGCCATCGATCTAGGGACCGCGAACACGCTGGTCTACGCGAAAAATAGAGGTATCGTTGTTTCCGAGCCTTCCATCGTTGCCATCAATGACGTGACGACGAAAGTCGAGGCGGTCGGCAAAGAGGCCAAGGAGATGTTGGGGCGCACGCCCGGCCACATCACCGCCATCCGGCCCATGAAGGACGGGGTCATCGCGGATTTCGAGATAACCGAGAAAATGCTCGCTTATTTCATCCAGAAAGCTAATAACCGCAGGGTATGGATCGCGCCCCGTATCATCATCGGCATCCCGTCCGAGATCACGCAAGTCGAAAAGCGGGCCGTCAGGGACAGCGCGCTTCGTGCCAAAGCGAGCGAGGTCTTTCTCGTGGATCAAGCGATGGCGGCTGCCATCGGCGCCGGTCTTCCCATCACGGAGCCCTCGGGGAATATGGTCGTCGATATCGGCGGCGGCACGACGGACGTCGCGGTCATCTCTATGGCGGGAATCGTCTATTCGAGCTCTGTCCGCGTCGCGGGCAACGAGATGGACGAGGCCATCATCAAGTACCTCCGCAAGAAATATAACCTGCTCATTGGAGAGCGCACCGCGGAACAAGTCAAGATGGAGATCGGCTCCGCTTACCCGCTCGACAAACCCGTGACCATGGAAATCAAGGGGCGCAACCTGATCGAGGGCATTCCCAAGACGCTGGTCGTCTCCGACGAGGAGATCCGCGAGGCGCTCGAAGAGACCGTGAGTATCCTCATCAGTGCCGTGCGTGTCGCGCTGGAGCGGACCCCGCCCGAGCTCTCGGCGGACATCGTGGATCGCGGCATCGTCCTAACGGGCGGTGGCGCTCTTCTCAAGAACCTGGATAAACGTCTTCGCGAAGAGACGGGCCTTCCTGTCTCGATGGGAGAGGACCCTCTTTCCTCGGTAGTCCTGGGCACGGGCCGTATGCTCGAAGACGTCGACCTACTCAGGAAAGTCTGTCTCGACTAACACTCCCGCGCATTAAGAATGGACACAGAGACACAGAGACACAGCGCGGCGGAACCGCAACCAAATCTCCGCCGCGAGCGGTCAGCATTCAGCATTCAGCGGTCAGCTCGTGGCGCTCGGCGCTTCGCGCCTCGGTCCCATTCTCAGTGTGGATCCGGCGCAGCTGGTCAAATTCTTGCAGGAAATAGAAGCTTTTTCGGATTAGTAGTACAGCGACACAGAGTTTCGAAAACACTTACCGTTTCCGCTGGGCGCAACGAGATGTTCCAGATAGCTCATGACGTCATCGTCCGCCGGGATGACGCTGCTAGCAGCGTCGAACACAGAGGCAACCATAGAACCCGCCGAGTGCTCTTCGCTCGCTCTTGCTTTCTCTGTGTCTCTGTGCCCCTGTGGCCATCCCCTTTGGCTGTGGCTAATCGTTCATGGCTAGCACACTAAACGCCCCGCTGGGCTCCCGCGGAGGACATTTTTTCTTTCTGTTCGTTCTCGTTGTGCAGGCGCTTCTACTGTCGTCGCAAGTGACGACGGAGCGGGGAGACGCGGTGTTGCGCGGCTTGATCGTCGCACTCCTGTCACCGTTTCAACGCGGGGCCGAAGCTGTGGTCGGCGGCGCTCGCTCGACGTGGAACGGCTATGTCGATCTGCGCGGCGTTCGGGAAGACAATCAGCGCCTTCGCGAAGAGGTCGCGAGGCTCGAACAAGTGGTATGGCTCGAGCGCGATCTCGTCGCGAGCTACCGCCGGCTCTCCGGAGTGCTCGAGCTCGCTGAGCGCCTTCCCTATGAGCCGATCGTTGCCGAGGTGATAGGCCTCGACGCGAGCGCCTGGTTTCGCACGATCACGGTCAATCAAGGCAAGAATCGCGGCGTGGTGCTGAACGCGCCCGTCGTCGCCGCCGGAGGCTTGGTCGGCCGCGTCATCTCCTTGGGTCCGGATGTCGCTCAAATTCAGCTCTTGACCGATCGGGATTGCGCCGTCGGCGCGCTTCTCACCCGCACGCGCAACCGTGGCATCGTGGCGGGAAGCGGGGAGCAGTCCAGCCCGTCCGGCCTCCTGTTGAACTATGTCAGCAATCTCCAGGACGTGGTCGAAGGGGATCCCATCGTGACCTCGGGAATCGACGGGATCTATCACAAAGGCATCGCCATCGGGCGCGTCGCCTCCGTGCGCAACGGGCCGCGTCTGTTCAAAACCATCACCGTCGAACCCGCCGCTAAACTCGCGCGCCTCGAGGAAGTTTTCATCCTTCCTGTTGTCGGCGACATCGAGATCACCGAACAGGTCGAGTGAAGTTTCTGGAAATCGCCCTCGCGATTCTGGTCGCGTTCCTCGTCCAGACTGTGCTCGGGCGCTACTTTGCCTTCCTGAACGTCTACCTCGACCTATTCACGGTGGTTGCGGCGACTTTCGGCCTTCTCCGGGGACGGATGGTGGGGCTTTGTACCGGCACCGCGGCTGGACTGTTGCAGGACGCGTTCTCTGGAGGTTTGCTCGGGTTCAACGGGATGTCGAAGACGACCGTGGGTTATCTTGCGGGTATCGTGGGACACCACTTGATCATCCGGGGATGGTCCACACGCCTTCTCTTTTTCGTCGGGGCGACACTGCTCGACATGGCGATCCTTGCGGGTGTCGGCCGTCTCGCCGAACAACCTCGGGTTCTCGGTGAGGGCTTGACCCCTCTTTATTTGTGTGTCGGCAACGCGATCGCTGGTATCCTCTTGTTAGGTCGAGTGGATCGGAATCGATCCTCGGAGATACTGTAACCCCTCTCTGCGCGATGAACATTTATGAAGATTTGAGACCGCTTCAAAATCGCCTCGTTTGGTGGCGCGCGCTCTTCATCCTTCTGTTTGCCGGGCTCGTGCTGCGCTATTGGCAGCTGCAAGTCGTGCGGTCGGCCGCCTACGCGCGCCAGGCCCAGGCCAATCACGTGCGGCCTGTTTCTGAGGCCGCACCGCGAGGGCTGATTCTCGACCGTCATGGCCGCATCATCGCGGAGAATCGTCCTTCCTTCAATTTGACGCTCGAAGAAGACCGACCGGAGACCCTCGCAGCACTCGACAGGCTCGTGGCGCTCCCCGTGGACGGGGATTTCGAGGCGCATCTGCGGCGAGCGCGCTTGGGACCGGCGCTCATCAAAGAGGATCTTCCGATTGAAGAAGTGGCGAAGGTCGAGGCGCGCCAACTCGAGCTTCCGGGGGCGCGGATACAGTTCGTCCCGCGCCGTTACTATCCTGCTGGGAGCCTGTCGGCCCACATCGTCGGCCATGTCGGACGACTGAGCGAAGACCAGCTCGGCTCGGACGAGTTTGCGGGTGCTGCGCGCAACGACTACGTGGGGCAGACAGGTGTCGAGCGGATCTATAACCGATCTTTGATGGGCAAGAACGGTGTGCAGCGTTTCGTCGTGAACAGCCGCGGGAGACGTGAGCGTGTGCTCGAGCAAGTCCCGCCTATTTGGGGGGAGTCGGTTCAGCTCTCGATCGACCTCGATCTCCAGCGAGCCGCGGAAGACGCGTTCGCCGACAAAGCGGGTGCCGTGGTCGCCCTCGACCCGCGAAACGGCCAAGTACTCGCTCTCAGCAGCTTTCCCGCCTACGATCCGAACAGGTTTTCCGGGGCGATCGACGATGAGGCGTGGCGCGCTCTGACGAACGACCCGAAGTTCCCGCTTACGAATCGCGCTACCCAGGGCCGCTATGCTCCCGGTTCGACATTCAAGATTGTGGTGGCCGCCGCGGCACTCGAGGAGGGGCTCGTGACCCCGGAAACGGAAAAGAGCTGCAAAGGCTGGGTGCGGCTCTACGGCAATGTGTTTCACTGCAATCGTGCCGGAGGGCACGGGAGCTTGAGTTTGATCGAGGCTTTGGCGCAGTCGTGCAATAGCTATTTCTATCGGCTTGCTACCGAGCTGCAGATCGAGACCATCGCTCATTACGCGCGGCTGTTTGGTCTAGGCACCCCAACAGGCATCGATTTGCCCCATGAAGTATCCGGACTAGTGCCTGACCCGGAGTGGAAGAAGAGGGCGCGCAACGAGCCGTGGTATGCGGGGGAGACCGTCTCCGTGGGCGTCGGACAGGGTGCGGTGCTCGTGACGGCGCTCCAGATGGCGCAGCTCGTGGCCACGGTAGGAAGCTCCGGCGATGTGCACCGTCCCAAGCTGTTCTTGCGGCGACTACCCGCCGGGGCTGCTCCCGAGCCGTACTTGGACATGGTGCTCGAGCCCGCCACCCGACATGTCGGCTTGCGTGCCGAACATTGGCGCGCATTGCAAGAAGGGATGTTCCAGGCGGTGAACGGCGTTGGGACGGCGCGCCGCGCCCGGATTCGCGGCATCGATGTGAGCGGAAAGACGGGGACGTCGCAAGTCGCCTCACGCGCCCGATTGGCTGCGTCCAAGGACGCGGACCGGCCGGAGCACTTGCGCAACCACGCCTGGTTCATCGGCTATGCGCCCAGGGTGAATCCGGAGATTGCGATTGCCGTGATCGTGGAACATGGCGGGGGTGGTGGTCGTGTGGCGGCTCCGATCGCGCAACAGATTATGAAGGCCTATTTCGACGGAAAGCTGGAACGGAGAGACCAGCGTGCTCGACAGACAACTATGGCGCTTCATTGATTGGCTGATGATCCTGGGGCTGTTCGTGGCCGCGGGGTTCGGACTGCTCGTCATCTACAGCGCAAGCCAGGCCGGGCCGACGCCGGAGCTCTATAAAGCCCAGATCGCCCGACTTCTCATCGGGTTGAGCCTGATGTTCGTGGTCATGCTCTTCGACTATCACACGATCGTCGACCGGGCAGAGCTCCTCTATGTCGTGATCGTGGGCTTGTTGATTTACCTCGTGCTCTTCGGCGGATTGCGCGCGGGCACGAATCGTTGGCTCGAGTTCGGCTTTGGAACGTTTCAACCTGGCGAGCTCGCAAAGATTGCCGTGGTGGTGTTCCTCGCGAAGTATTTTTCCGGTGTGCGAAAGGACCAGCTCGGAACCTCCGAGGTCGTCATTGCCGGGCTCTTCGCCGGGGTCCCGTTGATTCTGATTGCGCTCCAGCCGGATCTCGGGACGGCGGCCACGATAGGGGTCGTGTTTGCTGCGATGGCACTGCTCGCCGGGGTACGGACGAAACTCCTTCTATTTGGTGTCTTCGTCGTTTTACTGACCGTCCCGCTCGTGTGGAGTTTCGCGCTGAAAGACTATCAGAAGGAGCGGGTGTACTCGTTTCTCGATCCGGGGCGCGATCCACGGGGCGCAGGCTATCAGAGTATCCAGTCGATGATTGCCGTTGGGGCCGGAGGCTTCATCGGCCAAGGATGGCTCGAGGGCACTCAGAGCCAGCTGCAGTTCCTCCCTACGCCACATACCGACTTCATTTTCGCGGTCGTGGGGGAGGAGTTCGGTTTCGTGGGGGTGGTGACGGTCATCATTCTTTACTTGGTGATTGTGCTCCGTTCCATCGAGACCGCCCGACGGGCGCGAGACCGGCTCGGAATCTATCTCGTCTTCGGGGTTTTGTCGATGTTCGTGTTTCAGACGCTTTATAACTTGTACATGGTGGCGGGGCTCGTTCCCATCAAGGGGTTTCCTTTACCATTGATGAGTTACGGAGGTTCGTCACTGCTAGCCACGCTGGTCGGTTTCGGCCTGATCTTGAACGTGAGGATGCGGCGTTTTGTTAATTGAGCTCAGTATTCAGCATCCAGCATTCAGGACCGCATTTCGGGATGAGGCTCTCAGGGTTACGGGAATGCGCTCGAATGAGAGGACCTGAATGCTGAATGCTGTTCTTGTGGTAGAGTTTAGGTGAAGCGCCCTACTGATTGTGGTGCTTAACTGTTTTGTTGTTTTTCTCGGAGGGTTCGTTCCCTCCCGATATTGAAAAAGGAGGCTGCGCCTAAGAAAGGCCGGCTCGATGGGAATCGCAAGGGGCTTTCCCTGCGCAGGGACGTTTGGCATCGCTTTCGGCGAGTTGTGGCAATCGTGTCGCCACGTCCCCTAAGGACTTTTGTTGGTTTGGCAGTAACGCTTTCGTTGTTTTCGGATAAAGACGAGACATCGATCGAGGCGCATTGAGGGTCTCGAGCACGTGTAGTCCGCAGAAGCTCCGTCCCTAGCCGCCCTCTCTTCGGCATGCCTCACCGAGGCTCACTCATGCCGGACAAAGAAATGATCATCAGCCACAGCTTGCTCGAGACGCGTCTCGCGATCGTCGAGGATTCCGTGGTTTCAGAGGTCGCTTTCGAGCGCGAACGAAGCCGCGGTGTCGTGGGTAATCTCTACAAAGGCCGTGTGAACCGCGTGCTTCCCGGTATGCAATCGGCGTTCGTCGATATCGGGCTCGAGCGGGACGGGTTTCTCTATGTTTCGGACGTCATTGACGACGAGGACAATCTCACCGAAGAAGAGGAGAGGATCGTCGAGACGGAGCGAGAGATCCGAGCGGCGAAGAAAAGTAGCACCCAGTCTATCGACGAGCTATTGAAAGAAGGACAAGAGGTCCTCGTGCAGGTGGCCAAGGAGCCGCTCGGCACCAAGGGCGCCCGGATCACTTCTTACGTGAGCCTTCCTGGGCGGCTTCTCGTTTACATGCCCACGGTCGAGCACATCGGTGTTTCGCGAAAGATTGAATCAGCCGAAGAGCGCTCCCGCCTTCGCCGTCTCATCCAGGAGACCAAAAAGCGCCCTGGCGGTTATATTGTTCGCACCGCGGCGGAGGGGAAGGACGATGAAGCCATCGTCGCCGACCTCACTTATCTCGAGAACAAATGGGTCGAGATCGTGGAGAAGTCCGAGCACGTCAAGGCCCCCGCACTCATCCACAAAGACTTGGGCCTCGTGTTCAAGTACATCCGCGATGTTTTATCCCCGGAGTTCTCTGCTATTCGTATCAACTCGGAGGAGCTCTTCGATCAGGTGTTGAACTACGTGCGTCAAATTCAGCCGCAGATCCTGCATCGGGTGAAGTACTACTCGAAGAATTACCCCATCTTCGACGAGTATGGCGTGCAGTCCGAGATCGACAAAGCTCTACGCAGCAAGGTTTGGCTGAAATCCGGCGGCTACATCGTGATCAACCAGACAGAGGCGCTCGTGGCCATCGACGTCAATACCGGTCGCTATACCGGGGACCGCCGGCTCGAAGACACGATCACGCGCATCAATCTCGAAGCGCTCGAAGAGATCGTTCACCAGGTGCGGCTCAGGGATTTGGGCGGCATTATCGTGATCGATTTTATCGACATGGAGGAGCGAAGAAACCAGAACAAGGTTTACGCGGCTCTCGAACACGCGTTAAAAAAAGATCGATCGCCCACCAAAAGTATCCAGATCAACGAGTTCGGGCTCATCGTGCTCACACGCAAACGTGTCAAGCGCTCGCTCGAGCGTGTCTTGTGCCGGCCCTGTCCCTCCTGTCAGGGAAGCAGCTGGATCAAGTCACCTACCACCCTGGCTTACGAAATCGTGGATCAGGTCCGCAAGGACTTGGTCGAATATTCCAAAGGGCTCACGCTACGGGTGCACCCCGAGCTGGCGCGAGCTTTGCGCGGCAAAGATGCGCCGGCCATGGAAGAGCTCAAATCGATTCTACATAACGACGTCGACCTCCGCTCTGATCACAACCTGTATCAGGAGCAGTACGAGCTCGTCGCCAGGAAATAGGCCCTAATTCTGCGGGCCTTTACCGGTGGACAAAGGACAGCACATCCTCGTCATTCGTGCGGGCGCGCTAGGCGATACGATTCTCACGTTTCCCGCGATTGCGGCCCTGGTGGCTCCGGGCAACCGTGTCGAGCTCCTCGGGACGCTCCCTTACACCGAGCTCGCGAAAACGCCTGGCTTGGCTCACGACGTGCACTCGATCGACCGCGCTCGCTTCCGTGCATTTTTCGACGAACGCGCCGAGGATACTGAGCTCCTCGCCTTTCTCGAAGCTTTCGACTTGATCGTTGCCTGGGCGCGCCTTCCGCTGCTCGGGGTGAAAGCCGACCGGCTGCAGCTCCGTTACGTCGAGACGTCGCCGAATCCACCCGAATCCGTGCACGCGAGCGACCATCTGATGGCATCCGTGCGGGCGCTCGGGTTTCGAGCACCGGTTGCGCCGCCCGAGCTTCGCTTCGGCGACCCTGGTCCGCTCCTTGACCGTTATGGCCTTAGGCCGGCAAGTTTTGTTGCTATCCATCCTTCGAGCGGCAGTCCGAAAAAGAACTGGCCGCCTCATTGGTTCGCTGAGTTTGCGCGTTGCGCTACCGCTGCGGGACAGGATCTGCTCTGGATCCAGGGCGAAGCTGACCATGGCGTCGTCTCGAGACTTTCGCGTGCCGTGCCGGGGCCGGTCGCGGCAGAGCTTCCGCTGCGCGATCTCGCCACCCTTCTCGCTTCTTCGGCCGCCTTCATCGGCAACGATTCGGGCGTCAGTCACCTAGCGGCGGCGGCCGGCGCCCCTACGTTGGCACTGTTCCTTTCCACCGACCCGCGACAGTGGGCGCCCCGAGGGCGTTCGGTGCGCGTTGTGGAAGCGGGGGCTTCTCCGGAGGCAGTGTGGGGATTTACACTCGTGCTCAAAAAGAGCCCTTACTAGTGTAGAATCAACGCTTAACGGACTAGAGGGGGATCCCCCCCGAGTCCTCGTAGGGAAATTCCTACACGACGGACCTATGAAACCATGCGCAATGCAATGCCGGGGCTAGTCGCACCTATAAACGCCACAACCCCTAGTGGTTGCCAGCGGGAACCCCCTCGATTGTGTAGTCCGTCAAAACCTATACTTAGGCACACTTCTTGCTAGTAAACGCGTTACATCAACTAAAACAATAACTCTGACGGGACCTGAAAATGCCGGGTCTCAACAAAGGAGTCAACGAAAATGGCGACGATGGCATTGCTGGACAAGCAGGAATTCGGGATCGGCATTTACCGTGGTTCAGAGCGCGTAGGCAAGATTCGCTTCCATATCGGCATTCGTGCCGCCGAAGGCGAAGTCACGTACTCTGCCGCCGACCAAGAGCTCCGAAAGTCTATTCGGACACTCTTGGGCAGGAAGCGAAGCTGGCGGTGGCAGGATTTGACGCGCAAGCTCATTGACAACCTCTCGCTGTCCACGGGAGGACGCTTTGTGCTGCGGTTTGGTACGACGCCCTCTGACGAGGGACGTGGTGCCGGCGAGCACGGCCTGCGTAGAGCGATCAATCGCGCTGTCAATGAATAGTTTTTCCCCACAATAAGAGAACTACCCGCCCCTTAGAAGCCCTCGGTGCTGGCCCCCGCCCGCCAGCATCGGGGGTTTCGTTTATGTACTACTAATTTAGGAGTCGTGAAGACCATAACTCAGTACGACAAGAACGCAGAGGAAAGTCTCTAATCTAACCTCTGCGGTGAGATTTTTGGTTGCGGCCGCAGGCCAGGCCGCGCTAAGTTGAGCGCCCAGGTAGCCGGTAGCGGATAGCAGCCCGAATTACGGACCTGGCTACCGTCCTAAGGCCAATCGGTCCGCCAACGGGGCGGGGAGACCGGCGGCGCGGATTTTTTGTTGGGTTTTTTCGTAGGGGTAGTTGACGCGGTAGATGGTCATGGTCATGCGTTTGTCGTCGAGGACGCCGAAGCTGGCGCGGTTATCGCCGTCGCGGGGCTGTCCGATCGAGCCTGGGTTGATGAGATAGCGCTTTGTTTTGTCGAGCTTTATTCGGCAGTTGTCGCCGCCATTGGTCACCGGAATGTAGGTCGTTAGCGCTTCGTCGTCGAGTCCGAAGACGACTGGAAAATGGCTGTGACCGAAGAAGCAGATGGGCGTCTTGAAGTACTGAAACATGTTGAGAGCCTCGATCTCTCCAAAGATGTAGGCGTCTTCGTCGAGCGGCGTTCCATGGGAGATCGAGAGAAGATCACCCACGGTAACGGGTCCTTTGGGGAGCGCTCGGAGCCACTTGAGGTTCCGTGGGAGCAGCTGATTTTCGGTCCAGCGCGCCGACTCGAGCGCGACTTTGTTGAACATGTCGCCGTTATCGATGCCGCTACACACCTTGTCGTGATTGCCTCGGATGATGACCATACGTTTGAGCTTGCGGACTCTGTCGACAATCGGGTTCGGGTCGGCGCCATAGCCGACGAGGTCGCCGAGGATAACGATGCGGTCGAAGCGTTTGCGGCGCACGCGCTTTAGCACCGCGGTCAGCGCTTCGAGGTTCGAGTGGATGTCGCTCAGTACGAGATATCTCATGAATCACTTCGATAAGGCGCGAGCAGCCGGTATAGGCGTGTCGAATTCTGTTCGATAGATTGACCTTCGAGATCCAAGCGCAGGTTTGCCAAACGGTAATACGCTTTTCTCTGTTCTGCAAGGACGCGCGCTTCCTCGGGGTTTTTCCACAGCGGGCGGCGGTCGCCCCTCACCCGCGCGAGCAGCTCGTCGGTAGGTACGTCGAGCCAGATCGAAATGCCCGCTTCCATCATGACGCGTCGGTTCTCCTCGATCGTAAACGCACCTCCACCGCTAGCGAGCACGCCCTTCGATTGTTGCTCGAGCGTTCTCAGCAATGCCTTCGTCTCACGCTTGCGGAAACTCTCTTCTCCTTCGGTCTCGAAAATAATCGGGATGCTCGCACCCGCTTCTTGTTCGACCGCACGGTCCAAATCGAAAAAAGGAAGCGACAACTGCGTGGCTACCGCCTTTCCCAGCGTCGTCTTACCGGCGCACATGAAGCCTACTAGGAAGAACCACGTCATTGGCTGTCTACCCTGCCAAATAGTCGAGAGTCTCCCAGAAGCCTGGATAGGAGATCTTTACTTGATCCAGATGATCAATTGTACAGTCTCCGTCCACTCCAAGTGAAGCGATAGCCCAAGCCATCACCATGCGGTGGTCGCCGTAGGTTCGGAGAGTCGCCGGGGAGAGTTGACGGCCACCTTTTACGACAAAACCGTCCGGGGTCGTGGCTACGTCGGCCCCGAGGGCGCCCAAGCCTTCTACAATGGCAGCGAGGCGATCGCTCTCCTTCACACGGAGCTCCGAAGCACCCTCCACCCGCGTCGTTCCGTCCGCGAAGGCCGCCGCAACCGCGAGTATGGGCACTTCGTCGATCATCGCTGGAAGCTTATCCGCTCGAACAACCGCCCCGTGGAGCTCGCGACCCCGCACGTGAATATTACCGATCGGTTCTTCGCCGTCATGCGTTTCGTGAGGCTCGACCTGAATATCCGCACCCATGTCGAGGAGCACGTCTAGCAGCGCGGCTCGAGTCGGGTTCAATCCAACATTCTCGACGACGAGATCGGAATCGGGCAGAAACGCCGCCGCGGTCAAGAAAAACGCTGCAGAAGAAAAATCTCCGGGAACGCGAAAATGCCCCGCGCTCAGGCGCGCGACACGGCGCAAGGACACGACGCCATCTTCGATGACCGGTTCCGCGCCGAACCCACAGAGAGCGATTTCCGTGTGGTCTCTCGATGGGAACGTTTCTCGCACGCGCGTTGTGCCTGTCGCGCGGAGTCCGGCAAGCAGGAGTGCCGTCTTCACTTGCGCGCTCGGAATGGGTAGCTCGTAATCGATGCCGTGGAGCTCGCGACCGCCGTGAATCGTGAGCGGGAGCCGGCCGCCGGAAGTTTCAATGGAGGCCCCCATTGCTGCTAGCGGCTTCACGACGCGATCGATGGGCCGCTGTGACAGGCTTTCGTCGCCGATAATCCGGGATTCGAATGGCTGCGGTGCGAGATAGCCGCACGCCATGCGCGCGGTGGAGCCCGAATTTCCCGCGTCGAGGTCCTGCTCGGGTGCTCGCAGCCCGTCGAGGCCGACACCTTCGATCTCGAGGGTGGCGTCCTGCTGCTCTGCCTCTACGCCTAGCGAGCGAACGAGATCGACGGTGCGGCCACAATCGGCGCCTGGTGGGAAACCTTCGATGCGCGTGCGCCCGTCGGCGATAGCACCCAAGAGCACGAGCCGGTGACCAATCGATTTGTCCCCAGGTGGTGCGAAGTGACCCCGCAGCCGAACCCTCGAATGGGGTGACATTGACAAGATGGTAGCACGTAGACTCGGAATCGGGCGAGTGTGGGTTGTTTCAACCTGTTGAATCTTGTAGCCTTGCGGCCGGAGGGATCGTGAAGCCGAAGAGGAGTTGCGTTCAGATCGATATCCAGAGTAGCTTCGAGATGGTCGATTTGGTGCAGGTTGTCTTCGAGTCGGTCTCGGCGGAAGTCGGCTTCGAAGCCGACGCGTCCCATTGGATGAGCGTCGCGATTCGCGAATCGGTGACCAATGCCGTCCGTCACGGGAACAAGCTCGACGTGTCCAAACGCGTCATCGTTCGCTTCGAATACGAGGCGAGTGAGCTCAGCGTTACCGTGCAAGACGAGGGCGAAGGCTTTGACCCGGACGAAATTCCGGACCCGCTCGCGGAAGAGAATTTGCTGCGTGCCAGCGGCCGCGGGATCTTCTTCATGAAGAACTTCATGGATGAGGTCAGCTATCACTTCGAGCCCAACCAGGGCACCCGCGTCACGATGATGAAACGCGTCGAATAGGCCTCGGCACGTAACCTGAAAGCGTTTCGATTCGGGGCCCCTTCGAGCTAGATCAATATTAGGAAAAGCGTAACGCAAAGGCGCAAAGACGCAAAGGCGCAAAGAAAAAGAAGCAAGAACTGAAAGTGGATGTAAAAGAAAGAGGGAAGAACAGACGGTCTTGCGCGGTCTCGCAAGACGACTTTGCGACTTTGCGTTACGCTTTTCTTAATATTAATCTGGCTCCGAAACGTGAACGGAGCTCGCGATTCTGGCGGGCTCGCGGCTAGGGGCTAGCGAGAGATGCGAGCACTCTCGGTCGCTGTTGAAGCCGCGCTTGCGGGCGGTGCTGTTCTCGAGTCCTACTACGGCGGTACTTTCGAGATCTCCTTCAAGGGCGAGCTCGATTTGGTTACTCAAGCTGACCTCGAGTCCGAAGCGACGGTCCTCTCGATCTTGAGCGCGCGCATGCCGGACGCTTCCATTCTCGCGGAGGAAAGCGGTGGTCCGACCGGCGACGCGCCGAAGCGATTCGTCGTGGATCCGTTGGACGGGACGACGAACTTCGCCCATGCCAATCCGATGTTCGCCGTCTCGATCGGCTACGAGGAAGATGGTGAAGTGCGCGCCGGCGTCGTCTACGATCCCGTGCACAAGGAGCTCTTTACCGCGGAGAGTGGTCGCGGCGCCTTTTTGAACGGCGAAAAGCTCGACGTGTCGGCAACGTTACAGATCAAGCACGCGCTTCTCACGACGGGATTTCCGTACGACCTCAAAGATGACCTCGAGGGGACCATGCGGCTTTTCAAGAAATTCATGGGCACAGCGCGGGCGATCCGGAGAGGCGGTTCTGCCGCTCTCGATTTGTGCTACGTCGCTGCCGGACGCTTCGACGGGTTCTGGGAAGAGAAGCTCGGCCCGTGGGACACTGCTGCTGGCGCTTTGTTCGTTCAGGAAGCAGGCGGGCAGGTTACGGGAATGACCGGCGGCCCGTTCCATTACTCCCAGAAAACGATCGTGGCGTCGAACGGGCGGCTCCACGATCAGATGCTCGAGATTCTCTCCTAGTTACCCTGTCCTATCGATAGGACGATCGAGCGGCCATTCCGCGCCGTTTCCCGCGTTCTCGGCTGGCACGTAGCATGCAACAACGATCGTCGCTCGCCGCCAGAAAAGAGGAGTACGATGATTTATCGACTGGCTGTACTGTTGTGTGTCATCTCCTTTCTTCCGGTCCCTCTCGCGTCGGCGCATTCAGTTGCCTTTCGGCTCGGGCGGTTCGCGCCTCGAATCGACAGTTCTCTGTGGGCGGAGAACCTCGAGACGTTTACGCTCGCGCGCGGGGATTTCGATGCTTTGGCAGGCGGCGTCGAATTGGCGATCGAGCTCAACGAGTATCTCGATCTTGCTTTCGGCGTGGAGTCGAGCTCACGAACCGCGTTCACGTCCTATCGTGATTTCGTGCGTGATGACAGCACCGAGATCATCCAGGATTTGAGTCTCCGCACGATACCCGTGACCGCCGGTCTGCGCCTGCTCCCGATCGGCAAATCTCATCGCATCTTTCCGTATGTGTCGGGCGGGGCGGGATTCTATTTCTACGAATACCGAGAAGAGGGGGAGTTCATCGACTTCTCGAACTTCGACATTTTCAACGATACTTTCGTGGATCGCGGTCTGGCCTATGGTGCCTACCTTGCCGGCGGCGTCGAGGCGCGTGTCAGTCCCATGATCTTCGTCTTCGGGGAGTATCGCCGGCACTGGGCGCGCGGGACGCACGAGGGCGACTTTCGCGGTTTCGGAAGCTTCGATTTGGCGGCGCATCAAGGCAGCTTCGGGGTCAAGCTGCGTTTCTAGCGGACTTGTTATAATGGTGCAAACCAAATGGAGAATTCTAGTCAAGCTTAGCCAAGCGCAGTTTGTGGAGAAAGAAATGACCGACAATCACGAAAGGCGACCCGAACCGCGGAAGCACTCGAACTTGGGCCGCGTGGCCGCGCTGGGATTCGGCCTCATCGGCGTTTTGATCGCTCTGGCCGTGGCTACAGGCCGTGGTGCTTCCGGGGCTCCCAACCCGCCCGCCCATAATTCGTCGGTCCAGCTCGATGAGCCTTCTCAAGTGCGCGCAACGCAGAGCACCACTCCGGCGGAACAGCCGCTCGTCGATACAGACGATCTCCCCACGGTCGACAAGCTCTCTCGCGCTTTTGCAGCCGTTGCGAGCAAGCTCGAGCCCGCAGTAGTCAACATCTTTACTGAAGGCACCGAGCGCGCTCGGCGGCCGCCTTCTGGCACACCCTTGGACGATTTCTTCGAACGTTTCTTTCGCGACCAGCCGGAAGGGCAAAGACGCCGCAGCCTCGGCTCCGGTGTGATCGTGGATCCGAGAGGCTACGTCATCACCAACAACCACGTGATCGAGAATGCCGACGAAATCGAGGTCCGGTTCTCGGATCAAACCCGCTACCAGGCCGAGGTCATCGGCACCGACCCGGCGACCGATCTCGCCGTCCTGCGGATCGACGCGGATCGCACTTTCGCCTATGTTGACTTCGGAAGCTCCGAGAATACGATGGTCGGGGAGTGGGTTCTCGCCATGGGGAACCCGTTCGGTTTCGGCCACACGGTGACAGCCGGCATCGTGAGCGCCAAAGGGCGTCTTATCGGCCAGGGCAGCTACGACAATTTTATCCAGACGGATGCCGCCATCAATCCGGGCAATTCGGGCGGGCCTCTCGTCAACATGCGTGGCGAGATCATCGGCATCAACTCGAACATCATCTCGAGCTCCGGTGGCAATATGGGGATTGGTTTTGCTATCCCGTCGGACATGACGCGCAAGATTTACGACCAGCTTGTCTCGGTCGGGAAGGTGACGCGGGGATGGCTCGGCGTGAGCATCCAGAATCTCACCCCCGACCTCGCCAGAAGTTTTGGTCTCTCGGGACAAAAGGGCGCCGTCATTTCCGAGATCCTCGAGCCCAATGGGCCCGCGGCCAAAGCGGGCCTGGAGGCGGGGGACATCATCGTCGAGCTCAACGGGGTGTCCATCGAGTCCAACAATCACCTCGTCCACATCGTCGCGGATGTGCGGCCCGACGAGACCGTTCCAGTGAAGTTCTACCGTGACGGCGAGCTTAGGACGACGGACGTCACGATGGCGCTTCGCACCATCGACGCGAATCTCACCCCCGAGCCTCCGACACAAGACCGGGGTCGCCTCGGCATCAGTGGTCAGAACTTGTCCGATGAGCTCGCGACCGAGCTCGGCGCCAGCTCGGCGGCCGGCGTCGTGTTGATGGATATCGACCAGGACGGGCCGGGAGAGGATGCCGGGCTTCGTCGCGGCGACATCATCATCGAAGCGAACCGCCAGCCCGTGCGCAACGTGGACGACCTGCAGCGACTCATCGGTGAAGTTCCGGCGGGCGGCGACTTGCTCTTGCGCATCGAGCGGATCGTGTCCGGCCAGCAGTCGAGCTTTCTGTGGATTCCTGTGCGGCTCGAGTAAAGATCTATAATGCCGGCGGGATCGCCGGATGGGAAGCATAGCGGAGCGTTTGGTAGAGGCCGTACGCGGTCTCGGGAGCCTTGCCGGCGGGCCAGGTCTGTTCGTCGTAGCGTTTTTCGACTCTTCGCTCCTGTCGCTCCCCGAGGTCAACGACCTTCTGTTGATCTATTTCGGAGCGCGCTTCCCGACTCACGCCTATTACTATGCCTTCATGACCGTGCTCGGCTCCGCTGCCGGTGCGAGCCTTCTCTATTGGCTTGCCCGTTGGAAGGGATATGGCTTCCTCAAGAACAAGTTCTCCGACGGGAAGATCGATTCCGTGTTCCGCTTATTCGCGCGCTACGGAGCGCTTGCCGTCGCTGTGCCCGCGATCTTGCCGCCACCGTTCCCCTTCAAGATTTTCGTGCTCTCAGCCGGCGTTTTGGGGCTTCCCTATCGCCGCTTCTTGTTCGCGATCCTCCTCGGCCGCTGCTTTCGTTACTTCGGAGAAGCGTTTCTAGCGGTGCGCTACGGCGACGTCGCGATCGTGTATTTGAGAGACAACGCTTCGTCGGTTCTTATGGGAACGCTCCTTGTCTTTACCATCGCTTTCGGGATTTTCTTCCTGCTTCAGCGCCGTCGGCCTTCCTTGAAAGCCGATGGATGAAGTCATCCGTCCGTCGCGCATGGCGGGAACGTGGTACCCCGCTGAGCCGGCTGCGCTTCGTGCGCTCCTCGAGAGCTCGGTCAAAAACGCTGAGGCCTGTGACCTCACGGGAAGATTACGTGCGCTCGTCGTGCCGCATGCCGGGATTCGATATTCGGGGCGCATTGCCGCCGCCGCCTATGGTCTCTTGGCGCGTGAGCGTTTCGACAGCGTGCTGTTGCTCGGGCCGTGCCATCGAGGGGGCGACGGCCTTTTTCTGATTCAAGGGGGAGGTATCGAGACGCCGCTCGGCGTCGTTCGAATCGACCGGGACCTCGTCGCGACGCTCGAGCGCTCGTCCTCCCGCATCCGATACGAGCCCGAGGTGCATCTCGACGAGCACAGCTTGGAGGTGCAATACCCGTTCTTGCAGCGTTTTCTTCCTGACGTTCCCGTCGCGCCCATATTGATGGGTTATCAAACGCGTGAAATGATCGCCATCGCGATCCATGCCATCGAGGGCGCGGTGAAACAATCGGGGCGTTCCGTGCTACTCATCGCAAGCTCGGACCTTTCTCATTTTGAGCCGCGTGCCCGCGCTAGGGAGCTCGACGCCGAAGTCGTCGGTTGTCTCGAGCGTTTCGATCCTCGCGGGCTCGCCGAGCTACTCGAGGCGCGTCACGAGCACGCTTGCGGAGGCGGCCCGATGATCGCGGTGCTCGAGGCGGCCCGCACCCTCGGCGCGTCGCAATCACGCGTGCTCGCCTACGGAGATTCAGGCGATGTCACGGGAGATCTAGCGGGTGTCGTAGGCTATGCCTCCGCCGCGTTCATGGACGGCAGCGAAGCTTGAGCCTCACATAGAATTACTGGGTGGGATTTGCGTTGACCGCGCAAATGTTTGGTATTACTTGAGAAGCCGTCATGGCCACAGAGACACAGCGCAGTGGAGCCGCAACCCAATCTCCGCCGCGCTATGCAAAGCGAGCGTAAGCAATGACTCGGTTACTTAGCGAGGAGCAACGAGCCACGCTGCTGCGCGGCGCGCGCTATGCCCTCGAGGATCATTTCGCTCTCGCCGGAAGAGCCGAGCCGAAGGTGGGTCTTGCCATCGAGGCGGGAGGGGTCTTTGCTACGTTGAGACTCGACGGCGAGCTCAGAGGCTGTATCGGCTACGTCCGCCGCTCGGCCGAGCTTTCGAGACTCATCGCGAGCGCGGTCGTTGCCGCTGCGACCGGCGATCCGAGATTCCAGCCGGTACAGCTAGGTGAGGTGTCGCGACTTCGCATCTGCGTTTCTGTTCTGACCATGCCCGAGCCCCTCGACAAGATCGACAGGCTCGACGCGATCGAGATCGGCCGTGACGGCCTGATCGTCGAGCGCGACGGCGTCCGAGGCTTGCTGCTGCCTGAAGTTGCCTCTGAACGAAACTGGACCCGCGATCGCTTCCTTGGCGCGACTTGCTTGAAAGCCGGTCTTCCGGAAGATAGTTGGAAGAGCGCCGACACCGCGGTCCAAAGATTCGAAACGGACCGCTTCGAGGAAGTTGACTAAGACCAGCCAGGTAAACCTGAAAGCGTTCTAAATGCACACCACACAGCTGACTCTCATCCCCACATCCCCCTCCTATCCCCACATCCCCTTGCCTTTAAAAACGCTGCTAAAAGCAAGGAGAGGTGGGGATAGGAGGGGATGTGGGGATAAGAAAGAATTTAATTTGCTTCAGAACGTGGTACAAAATCCTCGGTTCTGACGGGTTAGAGGCTAGCGACCTAGCCAGCCGCCTAGCGACCGGTGACTCTTATGACTTCCGAGACAGTCGTGTCGCCTTTAACCAATTTTTGGATCGCCGACTCTCTCAATGTGCGCATTCCCTCTTCGCGGGCGGTTTTCAGGATTTCGGGGGACTCCGTTTTCGAGACGATCAGTTTTCTTATCTTGCGTGATGTGGGCATGATCTCGTAGATGCCGCTCCGACCTAGATAACCGGTTTGGCGGCAGTTGATACATCCTTTCCCCTGGCGAAACGTCAGGCCGCGGATTTTTTCGAAGGGTACGCTCAATCCGTATGCGTCCTCCTCCGTAGGCTTTACGTCTTCGATGCATTTCGGGCACAACGTGCGGACGAGCCTCTGGGCGATCACGCCCACGAGCGTCGATGCGATGAGAAAGGGCGGCGTTCCGAGATCCAGCAAGCGTGTTATGGCGGACGGGGCGTCGTTCGTGTGGAGTGTCGAGAAGACAAGATGGCCGGTGAGCGCAGCTTGGATGGCCATTTCCGCAGTCTCGCTGTCGCGAATCTCACCTACCATCAGGATATCCGGGTCCTGGCGGAGCACGGTGCGGATGGTGTTGGCGAAGGTCACGTCGATCTCCGGTCGGATTTGAACCTGGTTGAAGTCGTCATAGACGAGCTCGATGGGATCTTCGATCGTGACGATGTTGACTTCAGGCTTCGAGAGATGTTTCAGGACGGAATAAAGCGTCGTTGTCTTGCCGCTGCCCGTCGGGCCGGTGACGAGGATGATGCCTTCCCGGTGCTCGAGAAAAGGTAAGAAGCGCGGGAGGTCCGTTTCGGAAAAACCGAGCTCCTCGATGGATTTCAAAAGAATATCCGGGTCGAAGATTCGCAGCACGGCTTTCTCGCCGAACACCGTCGGCATGGTGGAAACGCGAATCTCGATCTCCTTCCCGCCTTCGCTTCTTTTGATCCGTCCGTCTTGAGGCCGCCTCTTCTCCGCGATATTGAGCCCGCTCAGCATCTTTACTCGGCTCACGACGGCCTGGTAGACGATCTTCGGGATGACGTGAACGTCGTGCAGGACACCGTCGATACGCAAGCGGACGAGCGCGATGTTGCGCTTGGGCTCCATGTGGATGTCCGAGGCGCGTTGATCGAAAGCATGCGTCAACATGTTGTCGAGTGCAGTGACGACGGGCTGCATCGTCGGGTCCATCTCTTCGGATGGGCCGGAGAGAAATTCCTGGTTGGTGACGTCGATGGATGTGAGCCGGCCATCGGTGAGCTGGGACTCCGCGGCGTCGAGGGACGTTTTGAGGTCGTAGAAACCTTTGTTGACGGCCATGATGTCCGAGCGTGACGCGACGACGAGCTTCACCTCCATGCCCCCGAATTGCTGCAGATCTCGAAGCGGCGCCCGGTTGAACGGGTTGGCGATCGCGAGCGTCACCGTGTTGGCGTGCTTCGACACCGCGCACATCGTGTGGCGCCTCGCGAAGGGTGCGGGGAGAGCCGCGGTGACGACGTCGAGGTCGAGATCTAGCGGGTTGATCTTGAGGTAAGGCAGCTTCGCGTGTTTTGCGACCGCCTGCGTGATGTCGTCTTCGCCGAGCTTGCCGAGCCTTCGGATGGCGGCTTCTTCGCTGAGTTGCTGTACTTGCATGTAACGCTGGACCTGGTCTTCCTCTTCGCTCGTCAGGAGTCCCTGAACTTTGAGGATCTCAACGAGATCCGGGATAGCGCTGGACTCGTTGGTCGGGGCAGTCGGGCGACGGGGCGCGCTCATACTTTGGACGGGGGAACTTCTCCTACGCAATTATCACCTCACCTCCTACTCTCAGTCAATGGACGAGAAAAAGACCCGAAAACCTCCCTCATACGCGTATCTCCAACTCAGAGTGGAGTTTGTTGTCTTGACACCGTGAGGTGGCATTGCTACTATTCACGTCCGACTAGAGTCACTAGGCGCGTAGCTCAGTGGGAGAGCGCTACCTTGACGTGGTAGATGTCCGCGGTTCAAATCCGCGCGCGCCTACCAGTGCTAGCGTCCGCGGCCAATCCGCTTTTGGATTCGCCGCGGACGTTTTTGATTTTGTTATGCCAATTACGGTGAAACTCCCAGACGGGACGGCGAAGGAATATGACGCCGGGGTGACCCCGCGCACGATCGCGGAGGATATCGGCCCGGGCCTAGCGTCAGCGGCGATCGCGGCGCTCATCGATGGAGAGCCCCGGGATCTCAGTCGCCCGATCGACAAAGACGCTGAGGTGCGCATTCTCACGCCGAAAGACGAGGAGACCCTCGAGATATTTCGTCATAGCTCGGCTCATTTGATGGCGGCCGCCGTTACGGAGCTCTTTCCGAACGCAAAATACGGGATCGGCCCGCCCATCGATGGCGGGTTCTTCTACGACTTCGCTGTCGACGAGCCCTTCACGCCGGACGATCTTCAGAAGATCGAAGACAAGATGAAGGAGCTCGCGAAGAAGAAGCTCCCTTACGAGCGACAGGAAATACCGAAGCCGGAGGCTATCGCGAAGTTCGAGGAGCTCGGTCAGCCGTTCAAGGAAGAGCTCGTCAAAGAAAAAGGAGGCGATGTCGTCTCGTGCTACCGCGTCGGCTCGTTCTACGATTTTTGCGAGGGGCCGCACGTGCCGCATAGCGGCGTCATCAAGGCGATCAAAGTTCTCAAGAGCTCCGCTGCCTATTGGAAGGGCGACGAGGCGAATGCGCCCATGCAGCGCATCTACGCCACGACCTTCTACGACAAGAAAGCGCTCGCGGAGCACTTGAAGCAGCTCGAAGAAGCGAAAAAGCGCGACCATCGCAAGCTTGGAACGGAGCTTTCGCTTTTCATCATCCGGCCCGAGGCGCCGGGGCAAGTCTTTTGGCTTCCAAAAGGTTTGAAAGTCGTCAACGGTCTCATCGCGTATATGCGCGAGAAGCTCGACAAGCGCGGCTATCAGGAGATCCAAACGCCGATCGTGATGAACGTCGACGTATGGAAGCGCAGCGGCCACTACGAGCACTATAAAGACAACATGTATTTCGTAGAGTCCGATGGCATGGACGCTGCCATGAAGCCGATGAACTGCCCGGGCGCGGCTCTCGTCTACGATTCCGCTCTGAGGAGCTATCGCGAGCTCCCGCTGCGGTTGTCGGAGTTCGGCCATTGTCATCGCTACGAGCGCTCGGGCGTGCTTTCGGGACTCACGCGGGTGCGGTCCTTCGTCCAGGACGACGCCCACATTTATTGCACCTACGAGCAAATCGAGCAGGAGATCGTGGACCTCATCAAGCTCGCCCACGAGGTCTATGCCGATTTCGGGTTCGAAGATGTACGGGTGGAGCTTTCGACACGGCCGGAAAAGGGCAAGACCGTGGGGACGGACGAGCAATGGGAGCTCGCCGAGGCGGCCCTCGTTCGGGCCCTCGAGACAGCTGAGACGATCTATCGCGTCAATCCCGGCGACGGAGCTTTTTACGGCCCCAAGATTGATTTTCACGTGCAGGACGCGATTGGGCGCACGCATCAATGCGCGACGATCCAGGTCGATTTCGCGCAGCCTGACAATTTCGACCTGCACTACGCTGCCGAGGACGGGACGCGCAAGCGGCCGGTGCTCATCCACCGCGCGATTCTCGGCTCGCTGGAGCGCTTCATGGCGGTGCTCATCGAGCACACGGCAGGCGCTCTACCGGTCTGGCTCGCCCCCGTGCAGGCGGTGGTGCTTCCGATCTCCGACAAACATCACGCTTACGCCCGAAAGGTCGCGGATGAGCTGAAGGCCGCGGGTCTGCGCGTCGACGTCGACGACCGGAACGAGAAAATCGGTCGAAAGATCCGCGAAGCCCAGCTTCAGAAAGTCCCCTTCATGCTCGTTACCGGGGACAAGGAAATCGAAGGCGAAACGGTGTCCGTACGCAACCGAAAAGACGGCGACCAGGGGCCCGAGACGATCCCGGACTTTATCGAATCGGTCGAGGCCTTGGTTCGAGAACGTGCACTGAGGCCTTGAGTTATGGTATTTACAGTGGCAACCGACCCAAAAGGGCAGGCATAATAGCTGGATGTATTTTGAAGCGGGAACGAAGGAGGTGACACATCGATAGGTCTACTCGCGTAAACGAGCGGATTCGCGCACGAGAGATTCGGTTGATCGACGAGAACGGAGAGCAGGTCGGCATCGTCAAGCCGGAAGACGCGCTCCGGATGGCTCGCGAGAAAGAGCTGGATTTGGTGGAGATTGTCGCGAAAGCGAACCCGCCAGTTTGCCGGATCATGAATTACGGCAAATATTTGTATCAGAAGAACAAGCGCGCGCATGAAGCGAAGAAGCACCAGAAACAGATTCAAGTCAAAGAAATCAAATTTCGCTTGAAGATCGATCACCACGACTACGGATTCAAGAAAAACCACGTCGAGCGATTCTTGATGGACGGCAACAAAGTCAAGACGACGATCATGTTTCGAGGTCGGGAGCGCTCGCACGGCCAGCTCGGTGTAAAGATTTTGGACCGACTATCGAAGGACCTCGGGGAGATCGCGAACATCGAGTCGCGCACGAGGATGGAAGGAAACCAGATGCATCAGATTCTGACGCCCAGAAAAGCGGTCATCGAGAAGATGAAGGCCGCGAAAGAGGAAGGCAAGGTAAAAGAGCCGGAATCGGCGTAGCGTATTGTCGCGCCCTCGCCTCGTGGCGAGCCAGAAGGAGTAACGCACAAGTGGGAAAGAAAGCAAAGTCGCATCGAGGGGCTGCCAAACGTTTTCGCAAGACGGCGAGCGGCAAAATCAAGCGCAGCCATGCCAATGCCGGACACATGATGACGAAGAAAAGCCGCCACCGGAAGCGCAGGCTGCGTAAGTCGGGCCTTGTTTCGAAGGCCGATGCTAAGTTCATCGCGCCGCTGATTCCGTATTAGGCTGATATCGTTTCGGAGTTAATCGAGAAATGCCCAGAGTCAAACGAGGTTCGAACCGGCACGATCGCCGCAGAAAAATATTGAAGCTCGCGAAAGGGTTTCGAGGCACCAAGAGCAAGCTCTATCGCTCTGCCATGGAATCGGTGGATCGCGCATTGTCCTATGCTTATCGCGACCGTCGTACGCGCAAAAGGGATTTTCGCCGTCTGTGGATCATCCGCATCGGTGCGGGCGCGCGCTTGAACGGCATGTCCTACAGCACGTTCATGGCGGGGCTGCAAAAAGCAAGCGTCGCCTTGAACCGGAAACAACTAGCCGAGCTCGCGCTCGCCGATGAAAAGGCGTTTTCTGAGCTCGTTGGCGTCGCGAAAGAAGCCCTGGCGAGCTGAGTGCAGTGCCTGCAGTGCCTGAAAAGGGTGACTCGGAACGCGCCGCACCCAAGGCGTCTCGCCGCCTGAAGGCTCTGAAGGGGCGCGTCGAGCAAGCGACCGCGCTCATAGAACAGCTTCGGGAGTCCAACTTCTCGCTGAAGAGCGAAGTCGCAGAGCTGAAGCGGCAGGTGGAGTCGCTCTCTCCTCGCGTTCCCCTTGCGGCCCCTTCGGAGGACACCGCAGAGCTTCAGGGCGAGCTTGCCGCGCTCCACGAAGAGCGCAAGAAAATCCGCACCAAGGTGGAGCGGCTTCTCGAGCGGATCGGAAAGCTCGAAGCGAGCCCTTGAGCGAGCTGGCTCCGTCGCCTACAATACCGACCCTATGAGCGATGGAAAGCAGCCGGATTTGAGTCTCGTTCCAGTGGTGATCATGGGACAGACCTACAAAGTACGTGCGGAAGAGAACGTTGCCTATATCGAGGAGCTCGCGCGCTTCGTGGATACGAAGATGGCGACGATCTCTGATGCTTCGAATCAGGCGGAGCCTCTAAAGGTCGCCATTCTCGCGGCGCTGAACATCGCTGATGAGTTTTTCAAGTCAGAGGAGAAGGCGCGCGATGCTGACGAGGTGCTTGCTCGCCACGCCTCGGCGCTAGCGAAAACGCTAGAAGAGGCTCTGCGAGAGCCGACAGAGACTTCTCCGGCGTTATAATTGAGCTTGAGTACCCTGCTTTGCGCGTGATGGGGAAAACTATTGAGCCAACGTCTATTTGAAGGGGAGACCCCCCCGGCGGATCGGAGCATGGCTCCTCGAGAGTTCGCGAAGGACGCAGGAAGGGTCACCCACCTTTGCAGGTGGTTCAAATAGATTCTCTCACACGGCAAAGCGGGGTCTTTTTTTTCAGGATTCAGGATTCAGCATTCAGTCCCGTTCTATGAAGCTTGCCGCGTTTGGGGAAGACGCTTTTCTTCGGGAGCTTCAGGATCGAGTTCCCCTTTCCGAGCACGTCTCTATTGGGATTGGGGATGACGCGGCTGCGATTTCTGTGCCGGACGGTGAGCTCGTGCTTCTTACCGTTGATACGCTCGTTGAAGGCACGCACTTTTTATGGAAGACGACCCCGCCACGTTTTCTTGGACGAAAGGCCGTGGCGGTCAGCGCTAGTGATATCGCCGCGATGGGCGGGGTAGCGCTCGGAGTGCTTCTTTCTCTGAGTGTTTCCGGTGACCTCGAGGTGGAAACGTTACGCCAGATTGTTGACGGGGCCGCGGAGCGCTGTTCTGAGCTCGGGATGGCCCTCGTGGGCGGCAACCTGGCGCGCTCCGATGGGCGGGCGGTCGTTGACGTCACGGTTCTTGGTCATACCGAATCCGGCAAGACGCTCCGTCGCGGAGGCGCCCGCGCGGGAGACGCGATCTTCGTCTCGGGCAAGATTGGGGCGAGTGCCGTGGGTCTCTGGCTCTTGCAACAAGGCGCGGCTTTGTCACCCTCGGGAGGTGCCATCGTCCCGGACGCCTTGCGCGAGGGGCCGCTGCAGTTCGCCGAGCCATGTATTCGGGCGCATCTCGACCCGGAGCCGCGGCTCGCGCTGGGAAGAGAGCTCAGAGCGCGCGACCTTGCCACTGCCTGCATCGATGTGTCGGACGGGTTGAGTCTCGATTTGCATCGCTTATGCCGCGCGAGCGGCACCGGCGCGCGCATCGAAGAACAGGCGCTTCCTTTGGCGGCCAAAGCACTCGCATGGAAACGGGAGCATGGCCGCGACGCCGTCCAGGCCGCTCTCTCGGGCGGCGAGGATTACGAGCTCCTTTTCACCACGCGCGATACGTCCGCCATCGAAGCGTTTCGGGATACCTGCGACATTGCACTCACGCGGATCGGTGAAATGACGCCGGATGAAAACGCCGTCGAGCTCGTGCGGCGCGACGGATCGGTAGAGCCGTTGAGCGCGCGCGGTTGGGATCACTTTCAAGAAAGAAGGAGCTGACCATGGCGACGCGCAAGCTCGGCATGTGGATGGTGACCGCGCTCGTTGTCGGCAACATGATTGGCTCGGGCATCTTTCTTCTTCCTGCAGCGCTCGGGTCTTTTGGCGGTATCAGCCTCATTGGTTGGATCGTCTCCGCCGGCGGCGCCACGCTTCTAGCACTCGTCTTCTCTCGACTCTCGCGCCTCGTCAAGAAATCGGGCGGCCCTTACGTCTATACCCGTGAGGCATTCGGGGACTTCCCGGGATTTCTTGTGGCGTGGGGCTATTGGATCTCCATTTGGACGACCAATGCCGCGATTGCGGTGGCCTTCGTGAGCTACATGACGCTTTTCTGGGAGGCGCTCGGTGATAACGCCGTTCTCTCGGTCGGACTCGGTCTCGCGACCATTTGGGTGCTCACTTGGGTCAACGTTCTCGGCGTGCATACCGCGGGCGTCGTACAGCTCGTCACGACGGTGCTGAAGGTGCTCCCGCTCCTCGCGATCGCATTTTTTGGCTTATTTTATGTGGATGTTTCGAACTTCCAGCCTTTCAACGCGAGTGGCCAGTCTCCGTTCGCCGCCGTCACGGCCACGGTGGCCCTCACGGTTTGGGCTTTTCTTGGCCTCGAGTCCGGGACGACCCCGGCCGAGCACGTTCACGAGCCCGAAAAGACGATTCCGCGCGCGACCATCATCGGCACGCTAGGTACCGCCGTGATCTATATCCTTGGCACCGTTGCCGTAATGGGAACGATTGCGCCTGCCGATTTAGCGGGATCGAACGCGCCTTACGCGGAAGCCGCGCGCGTGATGTGGGGGTCGTGGGCGGGATATGCGGTGGGTGCGGGCGCGGTCGTCTCTTGCTTCGGCGCTTTAAACGGCTGGCTCCTGCTTCAAGGTCAGATACCTCTCGCTGCCGCGCGCGATGGCCTGTTTCCGAAAATGTTCGGGCGTATGTCGAAATATGACACCCCCGCTCATGGGCTCGTGTTCTCGAGCGTTCTCGCGAGCCTGCTGCTCATGATGAACTATTCCAAGAGCCTGATAGAGCAGTTCACGTTCATCATCTTGCTCGCGACGTTGAACACTCTCGTGCCTTACCTGTTCTGCTCGCTCGCCGAGCTCATGCTCCGCCGCAAGCTCTCCTACGCGTCGATCGTTTCGTTGCTCGCCTTCGCCTTTTCGCTATGGGCGATTGCCGGGGCGGGCCAGGAAATCGTGTATTGGGGCTTTTTGCTCTTGATGCTCGGCGTGCCCGTCTATGTCTGGATTCACCGCGACAGGTCGGGCGCCTTGCAGTGAAAATCCGAGCTTTGCTGGAACTGGTGGCCGAGCTGCAAGATCGTTGCTTCGTCGAAATGCCGTCCGACGAGCTGGACGCCCACCGGTAGACCGTTCTCGCTGAACCCCGCGGGAAAGCTCAATGCCGGGGCGCCGATGAGGTTGGCGGTGATCGTGAAGATGTCCATGAGATACATCGAGAGCGGGTCGTCGACTTTGTCGCCAATCGGAAAGGCGGGGGTCGGCGTGGTCGGCATGAGAACGGCGTCGACGCGCTCGAAAGCGTTCTCGAAGTCCTTCGCGATCAAGCTCCGTACCCGCTGTGCCTTCTGGTAATACGCGTCGTAATAGCCCGCGGAGAGAACGAAGGTACCGAGGAGGATGCGGCGTTTGACCTCGGGCCCGAACCCTTCCGCTCGGGTCTCGGCCATCATCTCGCGAAGGGCTTTGGTAGCACCGTTGCGCAGTCCGTAGCGCACGCCTTCATAGCGCGCGAGGTTGGAGCTCGCTTCGGCTGTCGCGAGCAAATAGTAACAAGCGACCGCGTGCTCGGTGGAGGGGAGCTCGATGGCTTCGGTCTCTACACCGAGGGATTCGAAAAGCCGTACGGCGTCGTCAAAGCTGGCCCGGACGCTGTCATCGATACCTTCACCCGTCGCGGACTTCGGGATCCCCAGGCGGAGCTTGGCGACGTCCGCGTCGAGCTCTCGCGAGTAGCTCGGCACCGGGCGGGTGGCGCAGGTGGCGTCTTTCGGGTCGTCCCCCGCGAGCGTTTCGAGAAGAAGAGCGGCATCCTCGACCGTTTGGCACATGGGTCCGATCTGGTCGAGCGAGGAGGCAAAAGCCACCAAACCGTAGCGTGACACGCGCCCATAAGTCGGCTTGAGGCCGACAACGCCGCAGAGCGCGGCCGGCTGGCGGATAGACCCCCCTGTATCGGTTCCGAGCGCGGCAGGGGCAAGACGGGCCGCCACGGCGGCTGCAGAGCCGCCGCTCGAGCCTCCAGGGACACGATCGATATTCCACGGATTCTTCGTCGTCTGGAAAGCGGAGTTCTCCGTCGATGAGCCCATCGCAAACTCGTCCATATTGGTCTTTCCGAGCACGACCGCGCCAGCGGCATGGAGACGTTCGATGACGGTGGCGTCATAGACGGGGACGTAATGCTCGAGAATGCGCGAACCACAGGTGCAGCGGCTTCCCGCGACGGAGATGATGTCCTTGACGGCGATGGGAACGCCGTGGAGCGGGCCGCGTTTGGTCTCGTCGAGCGCGTCGAGTGCCTGTGCCCGCTCGGTGGCCACGGCGGTCATGGGCTCGAGGAACGCGCCGAGTGACGGATCGATGCTCTCGATGCGCTCGGTAAAAGCTCGGGTGGTCTCTGCTGCGGAGAGCTCGCCGGCGCGAAGCTTTTGCGAGAGGGAAGTGACGGTCTCTTGCCAAAGCGTCAAGGCAGCACCTTGGGCACTTTGAACAAGCCGTCGCTCGCGTCGGGCGCTTGGTCGAGAACGGCCTTTCGGTCGAGGCTCTCTCTCGGGCGGTCGTCGCGCAGTCGGCTCCCACCTTCGAGCCCCGCTTCGAGAAGCGCGTGCGACGTCGGCTCGACCCCGACCGTGTTGAGCGCTTGGATGCGCTCGGCGTAGCCCAGGAATGCCTCGAGCTGTCCTCGAAAGCTCGCGCGCTCGTCGTCCGAGAGAGCTAGATGCGCGAGCTCGGCGAGCTGTCGCACTTCCCGATCGTCGAGCTTGTCCATACTTACTCCTGTGGAGCGCTAGTATATACTTTCGCCATGACTTCGGAGACGGAGACGCGCACGCCGGCCACCCACGCGTCGAAACCCGTGACCATAGCTGAGATCTCTCTCGTCATCCCGGTCTATAACGAAGAGGGGAACTTACCGAATCTCTATCGCGAGATTACCGAAGTGCTCGAGCCCTATGGGCGCGCTTACGAGATCGTGTTCATCGACGACGGCAGCACGGATGCGAGCTTTGCGCTCTTGAGCGCGCTCCATCATCAGGATTCCCGAGTAAGGGTCATCCGTTTCCGGAAGAATTTCGGGCAAACAGCGGCTCTCGCCGCCGGTTTTGCCGAAGCGCGCGCGCCGGTCATCGTGACGCTCGACGCGGATTTGCAGAACGAGCCCGCGGACATCCCTCGTTTGGTCGAGAGGCTCGATGCAGGCTTCGATATGGTGTGCGGTTGGCGGAAGGATCGGAAAGACCCGTTCCTGTCACGCATCCTTCCATCGACGATCGCCAATTGGTTGATCTCGGTCACGACGGGAGTGCATCTGCACGACTACGGCTGCACGCTCAAAGCGTTCCGCGCGGACGTCGTCAAGAATCTTCAACTTTATGGCGAGATGCACCGCTTCATTCCGGCCGTTGCGAGCAGCATCGGCGTCTCGATCGACGAAGTCGTCGTCGGCCACCGCGCGCGAAGCCAGGGGGAGTCGAAATATGGCATCTCCCGAACTTTCCGCGTGGTTCTCGACCTCATGACCGTCAAGTTCCTTCTGAGCTATTCGAGCCGCCCCCTCCAAATCTTCGGCACCGCAGGCTTTCTGATGGGCCTCGTGGGTACGTCCGTCGGGGCTTATTTGACCTGGGTCAAGTTCGGGCTGGGAGAGCCGATTGGTGGACGCCCGCTCTTGTTGCTGGCGAGCTTGCTGATGCTGAGCGGCCTGCAACTCGTGAGCCTGGGATTGGTCGGGGAGCTTCTGGTCAGACTGAATCAAGAAAGCCGCACGCGCCCACCCTATGCCATCCGCGAGATCCTCGGCGGTGATTGACCGGTCGACATCTTCTAGACCGTAGGAGCAAGCAAATCGTGGTCGTCGCCAAGTCGGGGCCGACCGGCAAGTTAGTTATCATGCCTCTCAGTATATGAAGAATAGCAGGAAGTCCTCGTCGCTCACCTGCGATCTGTGCGCCGGGCGCGGAGTCAAAATCCGTTACGTCACTCGAAGCTACGGGAAGGGTGCCAAACTGCTGCTGATCGAGAACGCCCCAGTCGTCAGCTGCCCCAATTGTGGTGAGAGCTATGTCACTGCGGAAACACTTCATGAGCTCGAGCGCATCAAGACGCATCGACGTTCCTTAGCAAAGAAAAAAAACATCCCTATCGCAAGTTTCCCAAGATCTGCTTGAATCAAACCGGTCTAGAACCAAGCGTCACTTTCGCCGTCATCGTCGCTCCAAGCTGTTTTCATGTCGGTCATTGACTTACTAAGCCAGTGACCTATAGTGGAGAGTGCGGTTCGAATGGGACCCGAAGAAGGACAGGGCCAATTGGGAGAAACATGGTCTCTCTTTCCATGAAGTCAAGGAGCTTTTCGCGAACGGTTCTGACTTTCTCGAAATCTACGATGAGGAGCACTCAGACGAGGAGGATCGCTTCATCGCGATCGGTCTGATCCGTGTTGGAGTTGTCGCCGTGGTCTATACAGAACCTCAGGACGACGTCGTGCGCATCGTGAGTGCGCGGAATGCCACGAAGCGGGAAGTCGTGCTGTTCCGAAGGTTCTATGGGGGTATTCATGAGTGACGATATTCGCGAACTGACCGAGGAGGATTTCGCACGCTCTATTCCGCGAAAACAACGCGACCGCATCATGCGGGGGCGGATTGATCCAGAAAAAGACATCGTCGCCCTGCGGCGTTTCGCCGGTTTGACGCAGGAAGAGTTCGCAGAAGCATTGGGCATCAGCGTCCACACCTTGCGCAATTGGGAGCAGGGCCGGCGAAGTCCCGAGGGACCCGCACTAGCACTCCTGCGCATAGTGGCGCGTCACCCACGAGTGTTACGCGAGAATTTGGCTGCGTCAGCCTGACAGGCGGCGCTAGCCGAACGGTTGGACCGAGCCTAAGACCTGGGGCAAGCTCGGGCTGGGCGCATTTGGGCCATCACGCCGGTCTCGGTCCTGTCCGCCCACACACCTGCCCGCCGGAAGAACCGCGGGGGATTTTAAGTCCTCGGAGGGGGCAGGACTATAGGGTTCCATCCGGCCCTCTTGCCCTGAAACCAAGCAGTTACAAGGAAACGATGGCCGGGATTGTGACCCCTTGATCCCGGTAGTGGTTCGAAGGTATTCTCGGCCTCTACCGCGCGCATCGCGTCGTTGATCGCCTGGCCGATGTTCCTACTTTCGGAGAGCTGAATGAGCGAGGAAAAGCGTGTATTCTCGGGCAGGTAGAGCACTCCCGCCCTGGCCCGCCGGACCGATCTTGCGACGGCCCGTGCTCTTCCCCTCGAGTTGCCGCGCTGCAGCTAGCTTGAAATTTGCTGTCGGCGTAACGTAGGAAGATCAGTCCGAGGACTGGGACGGAATACTCAGAGGACTTGCTTGCTGTCCCGCGAGAATTCTATCGCTTCACCGGAATGCCCGCGGGCACTAGTTTTTTGGAATAACGGGTGCCACCACACAGTTGCGGTTCAACTTATCTCTGTATTTTTCAATTGATCCAAGACCGCGCTTGATCGTGACGGGCTCACTTTCGAGCTCGCGCCGGCTTCGTTTTGGCTGCGGGTTCCGGCGCACCTACTGAATCAAGCAGGCTGGCCTGGCGAACGGAGTAGCGTACTGGCTTCTTGCTCTTCTCCAATTCGCGTTCATCGACCAGTCGCTTCAACCATTCCTCGGCCTGCCGCTGCGTCACCGCCATATCCTTGGCAACCTCGGCCGCCTTTTTGGGTTCTCGCACGACGCGATGGATCACGGAGCGCACTGTTTTGAACAGTTCGTCAGCAGCATCAAGCGTCAGTGGGTCAGCCGGGTTTGTGGCACTAGATGCGGGCTCCGACGAGGCCACGGCCGGTTCCTCTGGATCCGGTTCTTTGTCTTGCCTCTGAGGAACGAATGAGAGCTTCTTCTGCTCCAGCGAGGGCGACGACGTGGGGACTGAGGCGGAGAGCGCTACGTTGAGACCATCCGTATCTCCCGGATTCGGCCAAGGCAGAGCCCCTTTTTTCCTCAGTGCCTCGAGACCGTTGGTTGTTTCGCCGGTCGAGCGCACATAGACGGGCACTAGGTGCAGTTTCTCCAGTTGCTCTGTCGCACCGGCCCACGTGCCGCCTTTGTCCTGGTCCGTGCTCACGACAAGCGCAGCATCAGACAACGCATAAATAACTTTGTTCCTCTGCATCGCGTGGCCCACGTTGAAGCCCGCCTTCGGGTCGTAGGGCGAGATCAACACGAGCTGTCCTTGCAGTAACAAATTCCGGTGCTCGCGGGTCATGGCAGTCCTTTCGAGGCTGTCCGCCAGCACTCCGATGACTTTGCCGCCCGCCTCTAGGGCTCCTCGCATAGCCGCCTGGTCGATGCCCCTGGCGCCCCCGGAAACCAGGGTTCGCCTGCCAAGCGCCGCGATGCGGCCAATCTCTTGGGTATACTCGATCAGCGCGTCATCCACGTTGCGCGAGCCAACAACTGCGAGACCGCCGCTATCGAGGACCTGCCTCTCACCACAGCCGTACAGCAACGCCGGCGAGTCCTCCTTCAGGCGCGCCCTCAGCCGTGGTGGGTATGCCGCGTCGGCCCGGCTCACCACCCAGATCGCCCTTGCCTGCCAGTGTTCGACGGCCTGGCTCAAGAGGAACCCTCTTGCAAGCAGGCGCTCGAGCCGGTCCTTACGGATGATGCGGTCGCAGTCTCCGAGGAGCGGATTCGCTGCCGGCGTCACAAGATCGGCCGGCTGCGCCCCCACCTGTCGGAGGTGCATAGCGAGCTTCTTGTACTCCCCGGATGTAAGGAGGTCGACCCGATTCTTGGGGCGGCCAGCGATCAGCGGAGCTGTCAGCAGTAGGATCGCGTTGGTGTTCGCGGAAAGCATGTCGCTCATTGGCCAGCTCCCGTCTGAGCAAGAGCCAACGGCCACACCTCGCCGCTCCCCTTCTGGCGAAGCAACCATGCCGCGACGGTGAAAGTCCAACGTGAGTCCACCATGTCATCGACGAGCAGCAACGGCTCATCGGAGAGGTCATCATCGACGATCGCCAACGAACCGTCAATATTGCGCGCTTGTTGAGTACTGTTCGCCATCGTCTTCTGTTCGGGGCGATTGTCCGTCTTGATCAGCACCGGCTTGAACGGAAGACCGAGAGCTGCAGCCAGGCGCCGCGCGAAATCGGGCACCAGGGTCAAATGGCGCAGCGACGGGACGCAGGTAACCCACGTGGGAGCCGGTTCCGGACTCCATCCCTCGACAAGCTCCTTGCAAGCGATCACCAAATCATCGGAGAAGCGCTTCTCATTATACTTCCCCTGTCGTACCAAACTCCCCCAGCCGGAATCCCTCCAGACGCTAAGCGCCATCCCGGGCTCAGCCCGGAGAGCCGAACTGATCCGGCCGGTGACAGCGTAAAACGGCATTCCCCCGGGTGGCCACTGCTTCCGCGGCTCGATAGGCAGGCGTGTACGGCGCAGGAAGCAAATCGCCTGTTGAACCAGCTCCGCGTCCGGCGTCGTCGGCAAACGTGGCAGTTTCGGCGCGGAACCTTTGCCTGCCTCTCCATCGAGAGCGCGGATTAGAAAGTCCATGTGCCCAGAAGTCAGGCTCACGTACTCCTGCATCTGCGCCTGCTCCGCCCGACGAAGACCCGTGAGCCGCCGCGCGCGTTCCCAGAAGGCGTCGCTCAGGTCTGCCGCAGTAAGCTGCCACTTCGTCCCCTGTTTAGCGATCGGCGCTGGTGATTCTAGCGAGAGCAGCGCGACGGTCTTCTCGACGCGGCCTTTGCTGACGTTAACCTCGCCCAGGAGCTCCGGAACCGAGAGACCTTGTGGCGCACGCTCCAGGGCATCGAGCACGGCCTTCACCTCTTCCCGAGTGGGGAACGCGCTGTCGATGAAATACCCTGTGATGTCGGTCTCTTCCTCGCCGCTCAGCAGCACGCCGTAGGCTGCCTCGAGCGCGCGCCCCGCTCGACCGACCTGTTGGTAGTAGGCCACTACGGACCCAGGCGTCTGGTAGTGGATGACGAAACCCAAGTCAGGCTTGTCGAACCCCATGCCCAGGGCGGTCGTTGCCACCAACGCTTTTACCTGATTCTCGAGAAGAGCCTGCTCCAGTTCGGGTCGGCGGGCGCCGGTCTCACCGGTGTAGGCCTCGACGTTTAGTCCTTGAGATCGGAGCCAAGTGGCCACCTGACCCGCGTCGCGGACTGTGAGCGTGTAGATGATCCCTTGACCTGGAAGCGCGTCCACGTGCTCCGCCAACCAGGCGAGTCGCTCAGCCTGATTCGGCAAGCGAATGGTTTGGAGCGCGAGCGATGGACGGTTGAGGTCACCACGTGAAACTGCTAGGTTTGGCCCCAGCACCTCTTCCAGATCTTCCATCACGCGGTTGTTCGCCGTCGCTGTGGTTGCCAGCAAGCGCAGGTTGGGAGGCAAGGTTCGAACGATCCGCTCAATTAACCGATAGTGCGGGCGGAAGTCGTGGCCCCAATCGGAGATGCAGTGCGCCTCGTCGATCACGAGCAAGGCGATCTGATCGGCCACTTCCGCTAACACCTCGTCGCGGAAGCGCTCATTGGCCAGCCGCTCAGGAGAGATGAGCAGGATGTCCACCTCGTTACGGCGGATCGCGTCCTCGACCTCCTGCCACCGCTCCAGATTGTCGGAGTGGATCGTCTCCGCTCGTACCCCCATACGCTCTGCCGCCGCGATCTGATTGCGCATCAGCGCGAGCAACGGCGAGATGAGCAGTGCAGGGCCGGTGCCGCCTTCACGGAGCAACTTCATGGCGACAAAGTAGACGAAGCTCTTGCCCCAACCGGTCCTCTGCACGATTAGGAGGCGCCCACGGCCTTCAACGACGTGCCGAATTGCCTCTTCTTGGCCTTCGCGGAACACCGCGTCAGGCAGCCCTGAGCCCAGCCGGAGCAGCTCTTCGGCACGCCGCGCATCATACTTCATAGCTCAGAACCCTCGGGCGCTGCGTCACGCTCATGGGGTGTGACGTCCTCGCAGTCGGGGCTCGCGAAGCTCTCATCGAATGACGCCAGCTCCCCAGCTTTATGTGACGAAAACAAAGCCGCCTCGCGGTCTCCGGCGAGTTCGACGTGAGCGATCATATGTCCACGTCCCGAGCATTAGATTCGAGCATTCGTATTCGCCGGTCTCTGAGCAACGTTGGATTCCACAGTTTAGGCCGCGGCACGTCCGACGAATGAGCCGAACGGCGATCTACGATCGGCATCCATCTGAGCGGGTACAGAGAGTGACATTGCTCCACTTCCCGTCAAACATATGGAAAGCTACAGCTTGAGTGGGACTTTTTCGATCTTGCGTTTGATGATGGTTGGCAGGATCAGACGGCGGAGACTCGCGCCCTTGTGCCGAGTTCCAACTCGGGTGATCGTGTCATATCGATCCGTACTATTGAGTCGTCAGTTCCTGGAAGTCCGATGAGTCTCCAAACAGCACAAGTTGAGCACAAGTCGAGTGCCTGAACATTGTCACCTGTCGTCACGGGCACCTTCGAAGTCGAAGTGCGTCAGTCACTTCGACCTGGTACCGGGGGCGGGACTCGAACCCGCACACCTTGCGGTAGGGGATTTTCAGTCCTCTGCGTTCGCGTACTCGTGAAATTGTCCACGGGCGACTGAGAACGCGCGCGTACAGGTGCGGAGCCGCAAAGAAAAAATCGCGACTCCGCGCCTTTTATGTCGAAGTTAGCGCGTGCCGATGACGACGTTCGAGTAGATGGCGTCTTCTGGCGTTTCGGCGCGGCCCGCGGCTCCTAGCTCGATTCGGTGGATGACCGGGTTGTAGGCGCGTGGATAGTGGAAGAAGAAGATCTCGCGATCGTCGATGAATAGACGGCTGACGAGAACCTCTCCTTCGCGTCCCCACTCCAAGCGGATGCGGTAGGTCTTCTCGACTTTCCAGCCGCGGAAGGTGCTTCCTACATCGGTTTGACGCCCTTGCGTGATGAAACGGAGTCGGAGCCATCGGTCGTTGATGGAGCTCCGGCCGTCGAGCTTCTGCAGGCTTACGCGGAAGCGGTTGCTCGTCATGTTGCTCCCGAGGCTGGGATCCCACATGAAGAACAGATGCCGTGGGTCGCGCGTGGGGTTGCGGATGTCGAGACCCGAGATGTCGAACTCGAGAAAGCCGGACTCGATCGTCTCCATGTCGTACACGATGAAGTTCGAGCTTGCGATGACTTTCCAACCTTCTGGCGTGAACTCGCCGCCGCCGACATCGCCCAAGCTCGAGCCGCCGGTCAGAGGATCGAAAAGCAGCACTTGATCGGTGCTTCCCCTCGTACTCGCCCCGCCCTGGAACGAGAAGTTCCCGACGCTCGAGAAAGCGCCGGTGGTCGTCCCCACGCTTGCTCGGGCGCGCCAGAAGAACTGTCCGCTGGCGAGCTCCGAGCCAGCCGTCCAAGACGTCTGACCGGAGCCCTGGGGAATGTTGCTTGCCTGGGCGATGATAGTTCCGAACGCGTTGTCGGTGGCGATTTGGAACGTGTAAGTTGCGACGCCGCTCCCACCTGTGACTTGCACGTTCGAGACGGTGAGCGTGACTTGGCCCGAGACTTGCGCCTCGTTCGCCGGACTCACCGGGGTTGGCGCCGAGATGGTGATGCTCACACTGGTAGTGCCGCCGCCGCCTCCACTGCCGCTGTCGCTGCACCCGCCGAGCGAAAACCCCGCCACGACGAGCATGGCCAAACGACTCAGTTGTCGAATCATGATGATGGCTCCTCGTTAATGACTAGTCTCGGCGCACGATGATCAAGTTGCTATAAATAGCGTCGATAATCGATTCACCGCGTTCGCCGATGCCGAGCTCGATGAAGTGAGTATTCGGCTGGTAGGCGCGGTTGTAACCTAAGGACATGATCTCCATGCCATCGAGGAAGACACGAGCCCGGTTTGCCGCGCCGGAAGGGCGCCAGTCCACACGAAAGGTATAAACCTGGCCAGGGTTCCAGTTCGTGAAGTTCGTGCCGGCCTCTTCCTCCCGGCCTTGCGAGATCCAGCGGAATCGCATGAAGGGCGGGTTGTGCGGGTTGTTCCAGAGTTTTTGGAGGTGGACGCGGAACGGGTTCGAACGGAACCCTCCTGCCGTAGGGTCCCACATGCCCATCAGCATATGGGAGGCTTCGTTGGCGCCGCGTGGCGTCAGGCCCACGTTCTGCCATTCCACATAGCCGTTAACGATGGTCGGGACTTCGTAGCGAATGAAGTCGCCATTGGTGTTGACGCGCCACCCGTTCGGCGTAAAGCTGCCGCCGAATTGCCGGCCGACCGTCATGCCGTTTGTCAGGACATCGGTGACCACGACCGTCTCGCCAGCACCGGTGCCCGCGCCGGTGCCGAGAACGAATTGCGCGACGACGGACCATGAGCCGACGGTGCTGGCCGAGATGCCGCGCGCTCTCCAGAAATAGGTGTCGAGGCCGAGGGCGGAGCCGAGCGTCCAACTGGTTTGACCCGACCCTTGCACGATGCCGTCGGCTTGCCGGAGGATGCTGGCGAAGGCTTGGTCGGTCGAGACTTGAAACGTATACGTTATGGTGCTCCCGTCGCTTGCGGTGGCGTTGGTTACGGTGAGCGTCGGAGGATTATCTCCAATCGGGGAAGATGAGTTTGGGCTGACGATGCCCGGTGCAGAAATCGTGACGGTTACGGTCGTGGTGGTGCCGCCGCCGCCGCTGTCTCCGCAGCCGATGGCGACGGCAATGACTAGGGTGAGCAAGACTCCAAAGCTGAAGCGTCTGAGTGGTTGAGTGCTCATAGGGGTCGATCTAACCTCCGGGAAGAGTTGTGGTTCGCGACAAAAGTTTTAGTATTGGGCCAGCCAAATCGTGTAGATTATCACAAGATGAAAGATCCACCCATTTGCCACCCATAGTGCCGGCAGGAGACTCTACTGAAAGTTCTCGTCACGGGTGCCAACGGGTTCACAGGAAGCCACTTAGCCCGCCTGCTCCGGGAGGCCGGCCACGAGGTTCGTGCCCTCGTCCGCGCCTCGAGCGATCGGTCGTTGCTCGAGGGTCTCGACGTCGAGTGTTTCGAGGGTGAGCTCACGAACCCGGCTAGTTTGCGCGCGGCGGTTTCCGGGGTGGAGCGTATCTTCCACATCGCCGCCGTCTACCGGGAAGCCAAGCTTCCGGACAGCTACTACCGCGAGGTCAACGTGGAAGGCACGCGCCTTCTTGCCGAGGCTTCGCTCGGAGAAGGCGGCATCCCGTTTCTCTATTGCAGCACCTGCGGGGTCCACGGTGAAGTGGAGCCTCCGGCCGACGAAGCCTCTCCCTACAATCCCGGGGACATCTACCAACAGACGAAAGTAGAAGCTGAACGGGTCGTTTTCGCGCTTCACCGGGATCGCGGTTTGCCCGTGGTCGTGTTGCGGCCCGTGGGCATTTACGGTCCCGGCGACCGCCGTTTTTTGAAGCTCTTTCGAGGCGTTGCCAAGAAACGCTTTCCGATGATCGGCAAAGGAGACGTGTTCTACCACCTCACCTATGTGGAGGACGTTGCGCGCGGTTTCATGCGGGCAGGTGATACCCCGAGCGCTTTTGGCGAAGCGTTCATCCTTGCCGGTCCGGAATACGTCACCGTGCGCGAGCTCATTGCCCTCATCGCGAAAAAGGCCGGTGTTGCGCCGCCGCGCTTCCGCTGGCCGTCGATGCCGCTCTACGCCGCCGCGGCGATTTGCGAGGACGTTTGCCGGCCGCTCGGCATCGAGCCTCCGCTCTACCGACGCCGGCTCGATTTCTTTCTCAAGCATCGCGCGTTCAAAATCGACAAAGCCAAGAAGGAGCTCGGCTGGGAGCCCGAAGTCGACCTCGAGAGCGGTATCGAGCAAACGCTGCAGTGGTATCGAGAGGCCGGGTGGGTCTAAGATGTCTCGGAATGGACTCCACCACGCAACCTAATGACGCGCGCATCCCGATCGCGCAAAAAGAGCTCTCGGACGTCAATAAGAGCAAGATCCAAAAATATGGCGAGCTCGTCATCGGCCGACCGGGGCTCGGAGCGATGGTCGGCTACGAGCTCGTGATGCTCTTGTCGGCTTGGGTCCCCGGGGCCCTGGGGCTCTTTCTCAGAAGCAAGCTCTACCCGCGCCTTCTCGGCGCCTGCGGCCGGAACGTCCTGTTCGGGCAAAACGTGGTGCTGCGCCATCCGCGAAAAATCCGCATCGGAAACGACGTGGTTGTGGATGACAACGTGCTCCTCGACGCGAAGGGCGTCGACAACACGGGGATCCAGCTCGACGACGGGGTCTTCATCGGGCGCAACACGATCCTTTCGTGCAAGAACGGGGATATCCATCTCGAAGAGCGCGCCAATATCGGCTTCAATTGCGAGATCTTCTCCGCGGACAAGGTAACGGTAGGGAAGGACGTCATGCTCGCGGCCTATGTCTACCTCGTCGGCGGCAACCACATGCACGACCGTGTCGACATCCCTGTGTCGCAGCAAGGCCGCATCGGGCTTCCCATACGCATCGGCGACGGTTGCTGGCTCGGAGCCCACGCGGTCGTGGGCGGCGGGGCTCATGTGGGCGAGCATGCTATTATTGGCGCTGGCGCGGTCGTACTCGAAGAGGTGCCGGCCTATTACGTCGCTGCCGGCGTTCCGGCGAAGCTGATACGCGATAGACGCCAATCAACTGAAAGCTGATGTTTGGAAACAATCACTACGTAGGCAAGCTCCTGAAGACGAGCCTTCCGTCGCTTCCGGCGGATTTCTTCAAGACGCAGGTCGTGGGCCGATTCAAAGCGATCGCACCCACCGTGCTCATCTTCAACGTCTCTTACAAGTGCGACTCCAAATGCGTCATGTGCAACTCGTGGAAGCTCCCCTACCACGATGACATGACGACGGACGAATATCGAAAAGCGTTCTCGAGCGAGCTCTTCCGCTCGGTCGAGTATGTGGGCATCACCGGCGGGGAGCCGACGCTCCGCAAGGACATGGTCGACATCGTCCGCATCATGGCGGACAACATGCCGAAGCTCCGGAAGATGACCCTCAACACCAACGGCTTCGTGAAGGACCGTGTCGTCTCGACGCTCGAGCGCATCATCGATGTTGCCAACGAGCGAGGATTCTTGTTCGGAACCCGGGTCAGCCTCGACGGCGTCGGCGAAGCGCACGAGGACATCCGTCGTGTGTGGCACGCCTTCGAGCGCGCCATGGAAACGGTCCGCGCGATGCAGGAGCTGCAGAAGAAGAAGTTCTTCAACTTCGGGGTCTCGTTCACCTTCACGGCCCAGAACCTCGAAGAAGGCAACCGCATCTACGAGCTCTGCAAGAAAGAGAACCTGAGCGTCGTCTTTGCGATCGCGCGCTACTCGGAGCTTGCTTTCGGGAACATGGATCTCGTCGAGTCGACCGATCTGAAGGAAGAGGATTTCCCCAAGCTCGTCGATTTCTTTAGAAAGCGCGTGCGGGAATCCGGCATTGCCGACGGGGACGCGCTTCTGTATCAGGCCTATGTCAAGATGTTCCAAAACGGCATGAAGCGCGCCATGCCATGCCCGTCCATGGACCAGGGGCTTCTTCTGAACCCAAACGGCGAGATCACCTATTGCGAAAATAGCCGCGTCATCGGGAACGTGCGCGACGGCGACCCGAAAGACTTCTACTACGACAAGAAGAATCTGGCCATGCGTCAGGAAGTGCTCGACAAAGTCTGTCCGACTTGCGCGAGCCCGTGCTTCGTCAACACCGCCGCGATGAAGCGCGTCTTTCCCTACCTCCGCTTCGTCGCCGAGCTCGGTGGCGCAAAAATAGCCGCCCGCTTCTCCCAGAGCGGCAACGGGGCCTGATCTTTTATGTGCGGCATCGCGGGCGTCGTGGCTCGCGACGCGACGAGGCAACCCGATCTTGCTGTCATCGACCGGATGGTGGCCAAGCTCCACCATCGCGGCCCCGATGATACAGGCACGATCGCGCTCCCTGGCATAGCACTTGGTCTGAAGCGGCTTTCGATCATCGACGTTGCCGGCGGCCGCCAGCCGATCCAAAACGAAGATGAAACGATCACTTTCGTCGGCAATGGCGAGATCTTTAACTATCGCCCGCTACGCGACGAGCTTCTGGCCAAAGGCCATCGCTTCCGAACGGGCTCCGACATGGAGGTCATCGTCCACGGCTACGAAGAGTGGGGCGACCGGGTTACCGAGCGGGTGAACGGACAGTTCGCTTTCGCGCTCTGGGACGCCTCCCGCCGGCGTCTATTGGCCGCGCGCGACAGAGCCGGGGAGAAGCCGCTCTACTATTACGATGGGGGCGAAGATATCGTCTTCGCTTCGGAGATCAAATCCTTGCTGGTGCGCGCGGACGTGCCGCGTGAGCTGAACCTAGAAGCGCTCGACTGTTTCTTGACCTATGAGTTCATCATCGCTCCGCTCTCGATCTTCAAAGGCGTGAAAAAGCTTCCGCCGGCGCACGCGATGTCCGTCGAGAACGGCCAGGTAAAGACGTGGCCTTACTGGAGCCCGCCGGCCGACGTCGTCGACGGACGCAGTGACCGCGAATGGATCGAGGAGCTTCGCGAAACGCTCGGGCGCGCGGTGCGCTCGCAGATGATGTCGGACGTGCCGCTCGGTGCGTTCTTGTCGGGGGGCATCGACTCGAGCACCGTCGTGGCCATGATGGCGGAGGCGTCCGAGCGGCCGATCAAGACCTTCTCGATCGCATTTCAGGAAGGTGGCTATGACGAGTCGGCCTATGCTCGCGAGATCGCATCGCTCTTCGCGACCGAGCATCACGAAGAGACCGTCACCGCCGATGTCGCCGGGCTATTCGACAAGCTCATCGTCCATCTCGACGAGCCCTTTGCCGACGTTTCTTTGTTCCCGACCTATCTCGTTTCACAAATCGCGGCGAAAGAAGTCAAAGTCGTCCTGTCGGGAGACGGTGGAGACGAGCTTTTCGCGGGCTATGACTGGTATGTCGCCGACCGGCTCGCCCGAAAGCTCGCGCGCTTTCCCGGTAAGAGCGCGCTCCGCCTGCTACACGCGATGAGCGAATGGGTGCCGCCGAGCGCGAAGAAAAAAGGCTTCATCAACAAAGCCAAGCGCTTTTTGGAGGGAACCCAGGCCGCACCTGAGCTCGAGCATTATCGCTGGCTCTGGCACCTTCCCGTCGAGCAAAAGAAAAGACTCTACACCGCGAGCTTGTCCGAGGCGCTCACGAGCTACGACCCGAAGCTTCACGTGCTCGAAACGCTCGGCGCGGGCGGTGACGATTTGCTGAATCGGCAGCTCTTCGCCGACTTCAAGCTCTTCTTGTCCGACGACATCCTCGTAAAAGTCGACCGCATGAGCATGGCCACCTCGCTCGAAGCGCGCGCGCCCTTTCTCGATCGGGACGTCATCGAGCTCGCCTTCCGCATGCCCGGACATCTGAAGCTTCGAGGGCATACGAGCAAATACGTTTTGAAGCAAGCGATGACGGGCGTTTTACCGGACGGGATCCTGCACCGGCGCAAAGAAGGCTTCAGCATACCGCTCAAGAACTGGCTCCGCCGCGAGCTGAGACCGCTCATGGACGAGCTTCTGAGCGAGGAGCGCATTCGCGCCCGCGGCCTCTTCGAACCGGCCGAAGTCGCGCGCCTGCGGCGCGAGCACGTTGCTGGAAGTCGCAACCACGCTCACCAGCTCTTCCCGCTAATGGTGTTCGAGCGCTGGGCCGAAGAGTTCTTGCCCGGACCCTGAATTTCGTGGTTGAGGATACCGGGATTATCAGCCTGATCTCGGCGCTCGCAGTCCTCGTTCTCGCGCTCGTGACGCGCCGCAGCTTCGAAGCGCTTCTCGGTGGCACGCTCATCGGATATGTCCTCACGAGCGGTTTCCGATTTTTCGGTGCCTTCGTGGCCTCGATGCTCTCGGTCGGGGCTTGGCACTCGGCGCGGTGATATCCGCAGGAGCTCTCGGCTCGCACGCCTGCTTCTACGGGGCCGCCACCATGCTTGCCGCTGAATAGAGGCAGCGAAGAAAGTCCATCGGTGCTGCTGTGGCTACCGTTCTAAACGGAACTCTTGCTCGACGCGCTCCGCAAGGAAGACCTTCAGCAGCGACTGGTACGGTACGTCGCGCTTGTTGGCTAGAATCTTCAGGTCCTCGAGTAGCGATTGCGGGATGCGTAACGATATAGTCTTTGTCGAAGCCTTCAAGTTGGGAAACGAGGCGCGCTTTGCCCGCTTCCAGTCGACATAGTCGACGGAGTCGTGCCTCGACCAAAACTCCCGCTCCTCGTCTTCCGAGTCAAACCTCGGAATCGGTTTCAAGGGCTTCCGCCGTGGCATGTTCGTACTCCTTTCTCTCAGGCGAGGTCATGCCGCGCGCCGAAATGACTCGAACTGTTTCGCCGCGGATCGTGTAGCTGATGAAGAGGCGGCGACCGGTGTTGGTCCGGCCGAGAGCATAGTACCCGACTTCATTTTCCGAATGCTGTTCGTCTGCGTCAGTAACAAACGGCCGGTTGAAAAAGACCTGCTCCGATTCTGAGTCTGTGACGTCGTGTTTTGTCCTATTTTTGTCCCGGTTGGCTTCGTCCCATTCGAATGCCGTACTGTCTGACCGATGGTCCAAATTCGGACTCCCAACTCGTCATTGGGTATACTGTCATCATATACAAAAATCCACCTTCGCTGAGCCGATTCTCTCGGGCTTGTCTTTCACCAACCGCTGTCGTGCGCAAAAAAAACAAAATTGGTCGGACGACCCGGCAGCGGAGTTCGTTGATTGGGGCGCTGGGGCGCTCCGGCGAAATTGGTCAGGACGCAGCTTCGAGTTCGCGAAGCTTACGGCGTTCAGACTGTAGAAAGCGGACTCGAGCGCAGACGCCTCGACGACGTCGGAAGCGCTGCATGTGAGGCTTCGCCTGGTTCAGGCGGCGCGCGGCAACCGATAATCGTGATGGAGCGACGCGGGGTCTTCCTCGCGACTGGGTCATTTTTCCACGACTACCTGAACACGCGCGCGGTGGGGGGCGTCCATGCGCCCGGATTTGCGCTATCCACGCTGCTCTTTCTTGGATTAGGATTCATGCTCTAACATGCAGATCGCCTTGCTTCAGCTCTCGGCCTCGCCAGATGTCGCCGCGAATGTCGACCATGCCGAGCAGCACATTCGCGAACGCTGCGCCGGGCGGCGCACGCATCCTGTGCCACCAGGAGCTCTTCAACGCGCGCTATTTCCCGCAGATCGATGCGAAACACTATGCGCTCGCCGAGAAGCTTCCTTCCGCGACCACGAAGCGAATGGGACCGCTCGCGAAAGAGCTCGGGGTGGTGCTCATCGTTCCCGTCTACGGCGAGAGCTTCGTGAGCGATCCGTTCGGAGAGTTTCTTGCGCAGGGAGGTGCGGGCGAGGAGATCGTCGCGGCCGAGATCGATTGGCGGCGGGTGCCCGAGCTCCACGAGCTCTTTCAGTTCCTCCGGGATCGAGGGGTCGACACCTATGGGGCCGCTTTTGAAGCGCGTGATTGAATGAGATGGCCTTGAATTCTGATATTTTCCCTTCAGGGGTGCGTGAACGATGAAACAGCACGTTTCGATACTCGGTGTGCTCTACATTGCCTTTGGCGTGCTCGGGATGGTCACTGCCGTCGCGATGCTCGTGCTTCTCGGTGGCGCCGCTGGGATTGTGAGCATGGTCTCGGAGCAAGAGCCCGACGCCGCCGTCGCCGTGCCGATCCTCGGTATCCTGGCCGTCGCGCTCTTCAGCATCATCGCGGTCTTGTCGCTTCCCGGCCTCGTTGTGGGTATCGGGCTTGTCAAGCTCAAGAGCTGGGCCCGCATCGGGGGCTTGATCCTCTCGGCGCTCAACTTGCTGAACTTTCCTTTCGGGACGGCGCTCGGGATTTACGGTCTCTGGGTCTTGCTGAACAAGGAGACGGAAGCCGCCTTCACGTGAGCTCGCCCGACACCGAAACGAGCGCCGCTTACGAGCAGCTCTATCTCATCCTCGCCGCGATCTTTATCGCCGCGCTCGTCGCCTGCAACCTGATCTTCCAGAAGTTTTTTTCGTGGGAGATCCCGTGGTTCGGTGAGCCGTTGATCTTTCAGCAGTCGGTGGGGATTCTGGCATACCCGGTCACGTTTCTCGTGACAGATATCCTTTCCGAGATCTACGGCAAGAAGCGCGCGGAGCGTGTCGTCACGAGCGGCCTCGTCGCGAGCCTCTTCGTGATGGTCCTCGTGTTTGTCTCGTCCCTCGTAGAAGCGACCTCGTGGAGCCCCGTCGACGACGCCGTGTTCTCGAAAGTCTTTGGCCTACAGTGGGCCGCCGTGAGCGCCTCGATGGTGGCCTATCTAGGCGCGCAGTACCTCGATATCCGCCTGTTCCACTTCTGGAAACGGCTCACAAAAGGCAAGCACTTGTGGCTCCGCAACAACGCGAGCACGATTGCTTCTCAAGTCGTGGACACGGCTCTCGTGAACGGCCTTCTGGCGGCACTGGGGACCCCGGGCGTAACGTGGGAACGCTTCCCCGAGCTCTTCGTGAACGGCGTGATCTTCAAATGGGTCTTCGCCCTTCTGGACACCCCGCTGTTCTACCTCGCTGTATTCTACTGCCGCCGCAGACTCAATATTCGGGATAGCTAGAGCTAGATCTCGACCACGATCTTCCCAAAGTGTCCGCCCGACTCCAGGTGCTGAAGCGCTGCGGGTAGCTCGTCGAACCTGAATTTCCGATCGATCACAGGCTCGATCGAATGCTCGGCGAGAAAAGCCGAAAGCTCTTCGAAATGCGCGCGTGAATCCACGAGAACGCCGACGACCCGCAGCCGCTTCATGACGAGCGGTGCGATTTGGACCTCTCCGGAGAGACCCGTGACGCCTCCGAGAACACCAATGAGGCCCCCGGCGGCCGTTGCCTTCATGGACGTGGTCATCGTCGCGATGCCGGCTGTCTCCACCACGACGTCCGCGCCCCGGCCTCCGGTGATCTCGAGGACGGCTTTGTCCCACCGCGGGTTGTCGTTGTAGTTGATACCGTGATCCGCCCCGAGCGACTGCGCGCGCGCGAGCTTGTCATCGCTCGACGAGGTGATGATGACCTTGGCGCCGAGGGCTTTCGCGAGTTGAACGGCGAAGACCGAAACGCCGCCCGTTCCGAGCGTGAGCGCCCACTGGCCTTCTTGAATCTTGCCTTCGGTGACGAGCACGCTCCACGCGGTGAGCGCCGCGATAGGAAACGTCGAAGCTTGCGCGAAATCGTAGCCGTCCGGCATCGGCACCACCGCGCGCTCGGGCAAAACGACGCGCTCCGCCGCGAGGCCGGGACCGGGAGTGCCGAGCGTCGAGCCCGCGTGGCGCGCCTCGAACGGACCGTCAGTCCAGTCCGCGACGAATTGCGTCATGACACGATCCCCTTCGCGGACATCCGTAACTCCCTTGCCAACAGAAGCGACGACGCCGGCGCCGTCGCTCACGGGCACCGCCGGCAAAGCGAGCCTCGGGTTATAGAGGCCTTTTACGACGAGCAAGTCGCGATAGTTCAAGCTGAAAGCACGAACGTCTATAGCGACTTCGCCAGGTCCGGGCGCGGGGGGCTCGCTCTCGGTGATCTTCAGCTGATCGAGTCCAAAGGACGCAAACTGATATTGGCGCATGGCGACCATTCTAGCTTGAGAGCCGCTCCGCGAGGAGACCGTCTCGGGCCTCTGCCCTTGTTGGTCGGGGGAGGCGAAGCCCGCTCAGCTCTCGAGCCCCACCTCTGCGAGCGACGTCGCCTTCAAGGCGCGCTCGAAGCAACTGTCGAGCTCATCAAGGGAATCCAAAGCTTCTACGCGCGACGACGTAGCCTCGGGCAGAGGACCGAATTTCGCCGTCAGAAGCCGCAACAGAGTCCCGCGTTTCCCTTCGATTAGACCAACCCGGCGTCCTTCTTCACGTCCCTCTTCACGTCCTTTCTCCGCACCCTCTTGACGCCCCTGCTCTATGAGTTTGTCCGCCCACGTCAACTCTACTTCCTGCACTTTCCTATACTCCTTTCGCGATACCAGACGCCGGTAGCGCTGCATGTCCTCCGCGGTAAGCTCGAAATACACCGCGATGATATGCACCAACAGAAATTTCGGGAGAGCGGCCAACTCGCTCTCCGCCACCTGCTTCATCATCGAGAACCGACGCTCCACCGGATCCGATGCTTTCGGCTGAGCCATTAGCGCTGAAAGCGCCGCTCCCACTGGACCGCCACCTTCACGATACACCTCCGCATCCAGAGGTGCCATCTCGATCGCCATGTACCGAAACCGAAGAATTTCCCGGCCGAAGAGCGCCGTCCGGTATTCCTCAGTGGTCAGCCCCTTCTTGCCTCCGCGAAGGTAGACCACGATGGGGAATATGGGGAGCTGGTATCGTAGCCAGAGCATGGCGTAATACCCGAACATCCGCACCTCGAAATCTCGCTCCGACCTCGATTGGATTTCGACGTGGATGAGAACGATCTCCGGGCTTCCTTCACGATTTCGGAGCTTGGCAACCACATCCGCTTCCCTTGGGCTTCCCTCGGGGAAATCGGTAAAGAGCTCCTTATCGATGAGCTCGAGCGTCTCGAAATCCAGTCGCTCCTCGACCTCGGGATAAAACAACTTCAGAAAGTCCCGGAGGAAGAGCTGCAGGAACTCTTTGAACCGCTGATCGTGGCCCATCTGCACCTCCCTTCGAGAGGTATAGACGAAAAA
>SMVB01244084.1_pt1 | contig 71935 bp, 68 predicted proteins | sample 2456461 | NCBI WGS metagenome assembly SMVB01 (sample SAMN11095934, study PRJNA526329) | marine sediment metagenome | biome: Marine sediment; feature: Surficial sediment; material: Deep marine sediment; isolation source: Hadal surficial sediment | place: Pacific Ocean | collected 2014-05 | depth...
GGACGATGCAGCAGGCTCTTGTGAATGTCGATGGCGCGCTCGACCTGTCCTTTTTCGCGAAACAGGTTGCCGAGGGCCAGGTAAGCCTCGACCGCGTCGGTCTCCCCCCGCACCGCCTTGCTGAGCTCGGCCAGCGCCAGTTCGGGCTGATTCGAGATCAGGTAGTTGAGACCGAGAAGGTAGTGAGGGTGGTCGCCGTATTGGGGGCCCGCCGCCCGGCGAGCCCGCGCCAGAGCCCAGGCCCGTCCCAGCAAGACCCCGAGCGCGACCAAGGCTGCGGCGGCCCCGAGCGTCAGGGACCAACCCTGCATCCCCCCTACTCCTCGGCCCGATCGGTGTCGTCGTCGGGCGAATCCGCGAGGCCGCTGCCGATCGGCAGGTTGCGAAGCTCACGAACCTCCGTTTCCAAGGCGTCGATGCGGCGCTGCGCGTCGCGCTCGCGCCTGCTGTGCTTGAAGTGCTCGAACACGGCGATGACCCCGGCGACCAGCACGCCGATGAACACCGAGCCGAGAATCACCAGAAAGACCGGCAGATCCTCCACCGTGCGGTTCGGGAAGTAGGTCACGTCGACCCGCTGGTCGGCGTTGGCGTAGGCAATGGCGACCAGGATGATGACCATCGCCAGATACAACAACACCTTGAAGATCGCGTTCATCCAACCTCACTCTCCACCCGTTTCATGGGCGGCTGTTGGCGCCGCCGATAATCGTCCAGCACCTCGTCCCAGAGACCCCGCGCGGTGACGATATCGTCGACAACTTCACGCACCGCGCCACGACCACCGGGCGTCGAGGTCACCCAATCGGCAATTTCGATGAGCTTGGCGTGGCCGTCGGGCACCGCGATACCGATGCCGGCATGCTCCAACATGGGCAAATCAATGAGATCGTCGCCGATGTAGGCAACCTCGTGATCGGCGATACCCTCCCGGCGTTGAATGTCGACACAGGCGCCGACTTTATTCTTTTCCCCTTGCCTCAGATAGTCGACCGGAAGCTCGGTGAAGCGGCGCTCGACCACCTTCGAGCTCCGCGCCGTGATGACGGCGATCTTGAGCCCGATCAGCCGCGCGATGAACATCGCCGAACCGTCGCGCACGCAGAACACCTTGGCCTCGCGATCCTCATCGATGAACACGATCTCGCCGCCGGTCAACACGCCATCGACGTCGAGAACCAGCAGACGCAGGTCGCGCAAACGCCCCTCGTAGTCGCCACGGTCCAGCCTCGCCATCAGATCATCTCCGTACGCCAGAGGTCATGGAGATGGACGACACCCTCGGGGCGCCGTTCGGCATCGACCACCGCCAGCGAGGTGATGCGCTTCTCCTCCATCAACCGCAGGGCTTCGGTCGCCAGGGCGTCGGCGCGCACACACACCGGGTCGCGCGTCATCAGGTCTGCCGCCGTGCTGGTGGACGCCGAGTCACCCTTGAGCTCGAGGAGGCGTCGCAAGTCGCCGTCGGTGATCACGCCGACCATGCGCCCGTCGCCATCGACAACGGTCGTCATGCCGAGCTCCTTGTCGCTCATCTCCGCGAGGACATCGGCGAACCCGGTAGCAAGCACAACGGTAGGTATTTTCGCCGCCTTGTGCATGACGTGGTGGACCCGCAGCAGCCGGCGCCCGAGGTTGCCGCGCGGGTGGTGGGCAACGAGATCGTCGGCGCTCAAGCCGCGTTCCTCGAGCAGCGCCATAGCGAGGGCGTCGCCGACGGCGAGCGCCGCCGTCGTGCTCGCGGTGGGAATCATGCCGAGCGGGCAGGCCTCCTTCTCGACGCCGGCGTCGAGCACGACATCGGCCTCGCGCGCCATCGTCGATCGAGTCTCACCGACGATGACGATCAAGGGAATACCCAAGCGCTTGATCGCCGGCAACATGGCGACAACCTCCTGGGTGTCGCCGCTCTGGCTGATCGCCACCAGAACGTCGCCTTCGCACAGCACACCGAGGTCACCATGCCCCGCCTCGGCGGGATGTAAAAACAGAGCCGGGCTCCCCGTCGACGCGAGGGTTCCCGCCAACTTGCGCGCGATGATGCCCGACTTGCCCATTCCCGACACGACGATCCGTCCACCACAACCGAGCAGGACGTCGAGGGCCTGGTCGAACGAGGTCGGGTCAAAACGATCGGCCAGCCGGCTGAGGGCGTTCGCCTCGATGCGAAGAACCTCCTGCGCTAGATCGAGCGAACGGCGGCGCAACGACGACGCATCGGCGCCGGCCGACGGACTACTCATGACGCGGCTCCTTGACCCACAGCCCGCGTGGCGGCCGCCGCATGTACCCGCAGAGCTTCCTCGAGCAATGGCTGTAATCGCTCGATCGGCAGCTGGGTCGAGCCGTCGCTCAGCGCGGCAGCCGGGTCGTCGTGCACTTCGATGAACAAAACGTCGACGCCGATCGCGGCTGCGGCGCGGGCCAGTGGCTCGGCGAATCTCCGCTCGCCAGCGGTCTCCCCCTCGCCCGCCCCGGGAAGCTGGAGGCTATGGGTGACATCGAACACCACTGGATGGCCGAAGTCGGCCAGCCGGCACACTCCTTTGAAGTCGACCACCAGATTATTGTAGCCGAACGACGTGCCCCGCTCGGTGAGCATGATGCCGGTGGCTCCGGCGCCTTCGAGCTTGCCGATAACGTGCTTCATGTCGGCAGGGGCCAGGAACTGCCCCTTCTTCACGTTCACCGGCCGGCCGCTCTGCGCCGCCGCAACCAGTAGGTCCGTTTGCCGGCTCAGAAAAGCCGGAATCTGGATCAGGTCGACCGTTTCCGCGACCGCGGCGACCTGGTCAACCGCGTGAACGTCGGTGGCGACCGCAGCCCCGATCGTGTCGCGCACCTCGGCGAGAATCTCGAGGCCGGCGTTGATACCGGGTCCACGGTAGGCGTCGATCGACGTGCGGTTGGCCTTGTCGAACGACGCTTTGAACACGAAGGGTACGCCGAGGTCGGCGGCGATCGCGGCGGCCTCGGTCGCGACGCGCAGGCAGTGGTCGCGGCTCTCGATGACGCACGGCCCGGCGATCAGGCCCAGCGCGCCCGCACCGAATTCGACGCTGTCGCCAATTTTCACCGTTTTGGTCATGTGCTGTTCCGCCCGCGTCACACCGCGGCAACGTCTGTGGCCGCCCCGGCTTCGACCTCTTCCGCGACATCGTCGGCACGCGCCACCGCGCCGCCGGAACCGCCTTTGGCGTGCTCGTGCGCGGCGCGGACGAAGGCGGCGAACAGCGGGTGGGGCTCCTGCGGCCGCGACAAGAACTCGGGATGGAACTGGCAAGCTACAAACCACGGGTGACTCGGAAGCTCGAAAATCTCGACGAACTTCCCGTCCTCGGTCTTGCCGCTGAGCACGAGACCCGCGTCGACGAGCGCCGGCTCGAAGGCGCGATTGAATTCGTAACGGTGGCGGTGGCGCTCCGAGATCGTCTCCGCTCCGTACGCCTCGGCGGCGCGTGAGCCCGGCACCAGCTTGCACTCGTAGGCTCCGAGCCGCATGGTGCCACCGAGATCGTCGACGCTCAGCAGATCGCGCAGCTTGTAGATGACTTTTTCGGCGTCCGGATCCTTGAAGTCAAACTCGCTGCTGTCCGCCGAATCTCCGAGCAACGCAACATTCTCCGCGAACTCGATCGCGGCGGCCTGGAAACCGAGGCAGATACCCAAGTACGGCACCTTGCGGTCGCGCGCGTAGCGAATCGCTTCCATCATACCGCGCACGCCGCGCTCGCCGAAGCCGCCCGGAACCAGGACGCCACCGACGTCCGCGAGGACGTCGGCCGGATCCTCGTCCTGCTCGAAGCGCTCGGCCTCGACCCAGTCGATATCGACCCCGAGGTCGTTCGCCAAGCCGCCGTGAACAAGCGCCTCGGCCAGGCTCTTGTACGATTCCTGGAACTCGACGTACTTGCCGACGACCGCGATACGGACGCGGCCGGCGGGCTCTTTGAAGGTTTTGACGACCTGCAACCAGTCGGCAAGGTCGGGAATGTCGCACTCCAACCCGAGCGTCTCGCAGATGATCGTGTCGAGGCCCTCCTCGTGGAACACCAGCGGTACGTCGTAGATGCAATCGACATCCTTCGCCGTGATCACCGCCTCCGGATCGACGTTGGTGAACAGCGAGATCTTCTCCTTGATCTCGGCCGGCAGGAAACGATCGGTGCGGCACAACAGGACGTCGGGCTGGATACCGATCGACCGTAGCTCCTTGACACTGCGCTGCGTCGGCTTGGTCTTGAGCTCCTTGGCCGCCGCGATGTACGGCACCAGCGTCAGGTGAATGAACATCGAGTTGCCACGCCCGACGTCGCGGGCGAGCTGCCGGATGGCCTCGAGGAACGGCAGGCTCTCGATGTCGCCGATCGTGCCGCCGATCTCGCTGATAATGATATCGGCGGTCGGCGCCAGCGCCGTGATGCAGTCCTTGATCTCGTTGGTGATGTGCGGGATCACCTGAACCGTGTTGCCGAGGTAGACTCCCTGGCGCTCCTTCTGGATGACCGACTCGTAGATCTGCCCCGTCGTGTAGTTGTTCGCCTTCGCCATTCGAACGCTGGTGAAGCGCTCGTAGTGCCCGAGGTCGAGATCGGTTTCGGCGCCGTCGTCGGTAACAAACACCTCGCCGTGCTGGAACGGACTCATCGTTCCGGGGTCGACATTGATATAGGGATCCAGTTTCAGCAGGTTGACGGTATGGCCGTGCGCCTCCATGAGGCGCCCGATCGCCGCCGAGGCCACCCCCTTCCCCAACGACGAAACGACTCCGCCGGTCACGAAGATGTACTTTGTCGTCATTCCTGTACTCAATCTCCCGTTTGTCAGCTGCGCTGCGCGTGCGCGTCGCGCTCCGCCAAGACGGCACGGGCGCGCTCGAGGTCATCGGGCGTGTTCACACCCGGAATCGCTTCTCTGATCAGGTACGTCTGCATCGTTTCCCCGGCTTCAAGTACCCGCAATTGCTCGAGCCCTTCGGCCTTCTCGAGCTTCGACGGGGGCAACGCGGCCCACCGCCGCAGGGCTTCGGCGCGATAGAAGTAGACACCCATGTGCAACCAAGCCCCGTGCGTGCCGCCGGCGCCGGAAACGCGTGGCAGCCACGCCTCGACAGGGGCGCCGTCGGGCACCTTGGCCACCGCCGCCCGCCACTCGGCGCGCGAAAAAGGCAACGCCGCGCGGCTGAAATACAACGCTCGCTCGTTGTCGTCGATCACGACCTTCACGACGTTGGGATCCCAGAGATCTCGACGCTCCCCGAGCGGTGCGCGGAGGGTCCCGAGCTCGGCTCCGGAGTCACGAAAACGGTCGAGCGCCGCGGCGACCGCGTCGACATCGAGCAGCAGCTCATCACCTTGCACGTTGACGATAATGTCGGCGGAGTAGCGGGACGCAGCGTCGGCGACCCGATCGGTCCCCGAGGTGAATTCACCGCGGGAGAGTACCACGTCGGCTCCCGATTTCCGGGCCGCGTCACCGATGCGCTCATCGTCGGTTGCAACGATCGTGGCGTCGATTCCGCGCACCGCGACAACACGTTCCACGACCTGTCGGATGAGCGGCCGACCGGCCAAAGAGGCGAGAAGTTTTCCGGGGAATCTGACGGAAGCAAACCGCGCTGGAATGATGGCGATGCAGTTCATGCGCCGACCCAGGATCAGGAATCACAGGAGGCGTCGACCAGAGCCTCTACTTTGCGCGCCAGGCCGATGACGGTGGCGTCCATGAGCTCGCCGGTATCGTCGTCGGGGATCTCGATCTCGAACTCGTCTTCGGCGGCAATCACGAGGTCGATGATCTCGACCGATGTGAGGCCGATCTCGCTCTGCAGACGGGCCTCGCCGCTGACCTTTTCGGCGGCCCCGGGCTTGAGCTCGACGATGAGGCGGCTGATGATCTCGATTGTCTCGCGTGAGCTCACGCCAACTTCCCTTCTTCGTAGAGATCTCGGCAACGACCCCGACACAGTTTGCCACTCGTGGTGCGCGGAATCCGCCCGCTTTCCAGCAAAATGACATCCAGCACCGGAAGGTTGAGCGTCTCGGAAACCGCGGCGCGGACGCGGGCGTCGATGCCTTCGGTGTTCTGTGGATTGCGTGGCGCGGCAACGACCACGACACCCTCATCGCGACCGTTGCTGGTGCCGAAGGCCACAACGCTTCCCGGCCGTACCACTTCGAGAGCGTCTACCGCCCGCTCGATGTCCTGTGGGTAGTAGTTACGCCCACCGAAGATAATGAGCTCTTTCTTGCGCCCGGTGACGAAGAGTTGCTCATCCTGCGTGTAGCCGAGGTCGCCGGTCATGAGCCAGCGGCCGCGCAGCGTCTCCGCGGTAGCTTCGGGATCGTTGAAGTACCCGCGCATGACTGAAGACCCGGCGATCGAAATCTCCCCGATGTGACCGTCGGCAACCGGCTCGCCGTGCTCGTCAACGATGCGGATCGACGTTTCGCGCACCGGGGCGCCACAACTGACGATGCGGACGCGGTTGGAACCGTCGCTTGCCGGGCGCGCGATGCCCTCGCCTTCGAGAGCCTCGCGATCGACATCGACGGTTTCATATTCTTCCTGTGCCCGAACTCCGGTGACCATCAAGCCGACCTCGGCGAGACCGTATGCCGGCATGAATCCGGACCTCGGGAACCCGGCCCGCCCAAAAGCTTCGGTGAATTGTGCGAGGAGCTCAGAATCTACCGGCTCGGCGCCGATGATCGCCACCCTCCACCTGCTCAGGTCGCGCCCGGGAATGTCCCCACGCTCCAGCAGGTGCCGATAGCTGACATTGGGACCCGCGGTGATCGAGACATTGTGCCGTTCCATCACGTCGAGCCACCGCCGCGGCCGGCGCAAAAAGTTGAACGGCGTCGTGAGCACCAGGTCGATCGACCGCGCCGCCGCGCCTAGAAGGTTGCCGATCAGACCCATGTCGTGGTACATCGGCAGCCATCCGCCGCCGACGTCGTCGGGTTCCACCTCGAGGCGCTCGACGATCGCTCGCACATTGGCGACGATGGCGCGGTGCGGCAACACGACGCCACGCGGCGAGCTCGTCGACCCCGACGTGAACTGGATAACTGCGATCTCATCAGCGTCGGCCTTGTACGGATCCAAGCGACCCGAGCCAGCGACCAACTCATCGTGGCGGACGACGCACGCCCTGCCCTCCAAACCGGCCTCTTTCATCAACGGCTCGCCGACCAGCTCGATCTCCTCATCGACGACCACGAATCTCGGCTCCGCGACCCGCACGATCGCGCCGATGTGCCCCAGGTAACCTTGCAGCCGGCGCCGGCTGATCGGCGTCGGCAGGATCGACGGGTGTAACCCCGCCAGGACCGCGCCGAAGAACGCCGTCACCAGCGGCCGGAGACCTTGGCAAACGATCGCCACTCGGTCGCCGGGCTTGCCGTCGCGGCTCTGGAATCCGGACGCCACCCGCTGCGCTTGGGCTTCGATCTCCGCCCAGGTGAAGCGCCGCTCGTCCTCGTCGACGAAGATCAGCCCGCGGTTGCCGCACGTCTCGGACGCACGGGCGAGCATATCAAGCAGCGTCTGGGGAAACTCGGGAGCGGAACTCAAGATGAACTCTCGGGGCGGTGAAGCCGCGGTTGCCAGCCTAGGAGCCCGCCGGCTCGAGCGCCGGGAGCTTGGCTTCGATTTGCGCCCAGCAGTCCTCGAGATCGGCGCCGGTAACGATGATCCCATGGTTGGCCAAGCCGAGGATCGTACGAAGTGGGTCGTCCGTTTTCTTGAGACCATCGAGCGTCGATTCACACAGTTCGATCGTGCCGCACGGATAGTGTTCGTCGGTGTACACGATGCCGTCCACGAACCAATGGATGTGGATCATCGCGCCGATCTCCGGAAACTCGCGGTAAATCGTAGCGTGGATGCTCGAGTCGATCGAGGCGCGCGAATCTTCGAATCCCGGCGGCACCGTGATATGGACCTCGCGGGCGTCCGGGTCGAACTTGGTGACCAGAAGGAGATCCTTGCCGATGACGTCGAGCTTCGCCTTGTCGACGCCGCGGCCGGTCATCCAGAAGACGTCCCCTTCGTGCCGCGCGCTCATGTTGCCGTAGCTGACTTGCTTCTGGCCCAGCACCTTGAAGAAGCGCCGTCGGGCGCGCTCCGATAGGCCATCGAGGGCAACCGCCGAAGGCACCAGATTGAGATCGTCGAGGCGGCGCGCCATTTCCTGCATCTTGCGGGTCACGACGGTGCCTCCGCGCAACTCCTCGGGCAGATCCGGATGGACGATGTTCTCGTCGATATAGGTGACGTCGGAGCGCTGCTCCAGGAGGTCGAATAGCCACCCGGCGGCATCGTCTGAGCCCGTGAGAACCTCATGGCCACGCTCCGGCGTGATCAGCGTCATGCTGTAGTCTTGCGGGCCGTCGCCGGTGACCTCCGTGTAACCGGCAAGGTTTGCCATACAACGCAGGCCGATCTCGTACGAACGCACGACCCTCTGGGCGTCATTCTCCGCGGCATCGGCAATAAAAAAAATGCCGACAAAATCCTGATAGGTACGACGCTCGATGCCGAGCTCGTCAATGTCGCCGCCGTCGGGCATGAATGCCAGAATGACGTCGGCGGGTTCTATGCTGTCGTCGGCGAGGAGCTGATACTTTGTCGACTCCGCGAAACGTTGACGGATAGGCTCGAACAACCCGTCCAATACCGGGTGGGACCCCGTGCGCAGCATCCGCACAGTCTTCATGAACGTCCTCCGCAAACTCGGCAGCGGCCGGCCGTATCGGTATGAGGGGCGGCCTCTCTGCCCTGCTGGGGTCCCGATGTGTGTATGAGAAGGTCGGGAGCGCCCGATCGAGCTCGGGGGTAGGAATCGACGATCTCCCCGACACTCGCGTAGGCGACAAGGGTACACCCCGGATCGAGCGGATGCATGCGGGACAAGCGCTCCGGTTACGCCGGCATCCGGACGAGCAAGCCGCCGGGGCGCACCCACAGCCTGGCCGGTAATCCGCCGACGATCTCACCATCGGTCTCGACATCGAGCTCGGGACCCTCGAGGTCGATCGAGCGGCATACGAAGCTGTGAATGTCCGGGTGATTGAAGGGACGTCGGCTCTCGAGCCGGAAGAACTGATGCAGCGCCGTCGTCAGGCCGAGAGCCCCGACCATGACGATGTGCAACTCGCCGTTGCTGAACGAAGCATTCGGGCTCGGCCGCATGCCGCCGGCAACAGAAGGGCCATTGCTGATAAACAGTTGGAGCATCAGCGTATGATCGCCGGAGCCGTCGTCGGTGCGCCACGAAACCTGGTACGGGCGGGCGTTGAGAACCTCCTTGAGCGCAGCGAGCGAGTAGGCGCGCTTGCCGAAGCCCCGCAGCCGCTTGCTGCGCTTGAGCCGGCGCACCACCGCCGGCCCCAAACCAACCGTCGCGGCGTTCAGAAAGTAGCGGCGCACTGTATCAGCCCCGACGGCCATGTCAGCGACGCCGACATCGATGTACATATCGCGGCCCTGCCGCAAACCGCGGAGGATCCCGGTCGGATTCAGCGGCAAATTCAATCCGCGCGCCAGGTCGCAGCCGGTACCCAACGGGATGTGCGCGAAGGCGGTGCCGGAGGTGCTCGCTTCGACCTCCATGAGTCCTTGGACGACCTCGTGGGCCGTGCCGTCGCCGCCGGCGGCGATCACCAGGCTCGATCCGGCGGCGGCCGCGGCTCGGGCGATCTCGGTAGCGTGCCCCGGGTGCTCGGTCCTGACGACCGTCGGCATCGTACGCCAATACCGCAACTCGTCACGAATCCGTCGCCATACGCGTCCCGCCTTGCCACCGGCGGCGGTCGGATTCAGCACCACAACGGGAGGCGCCTGGACCCCCTTTGCCCGATCGGAGATCCCGCGCCCCGCGCCCTCGCTGCGGGGCGATCTCCTCCTCGCCTTCCTGCTCTCGGCAACCAGTCCCATCACACGTTCACCACGGCCTGCTAGGCACCCTTTTACCGTGACCGACTTGCAGTCGCTACCGTCGCACGCAAAACTCCGAGACTCATGGAGGCTCGGGCATGATCAGCGAGATCATCACGCGCGGCGTACTCAACTTGAAGGCAGCCGTCACCAAGGTCGTGGTGATGCTGCATATTTCCCCGAACCTGCTCACGGTCACCTCGCTGATCCCGACCGCGTTGGCGACCTACAGCTTGGCGCAAGGCCGGCTGACGACCGCCGCCCTGTGGATCATAGCCGCCGGGTTCTTCGACGTCATGGACGGCGCCGTAGCCCGCGCCCTGGGCAAGAACTCGCCGTTTGGAGCGGTGCTCGACTCGGTGACCGACCGTGCCGCAGACGCCTTCATCTACATCGGCGCCGTACTCTACTTCTACCGCCTCGAGCAGCCACTGTACGTCTTTGTGACGATGGTCGCCCTGGCCGGTGCGCTGATGGTTTCGTACACGCGGGCGCGTGCCGAAAACACGGTGATCGACTGCAAGGTCGGATTTGCAGAGCGCGGCGAGCGCATCGTCCTTCTGCTCCTCGCCCTGTTCTTCAACAAGCTCGGCGCCGGCATGTGGATGCTCGCCGGGCTCGCCTGGATGACCACGGTGCAGCGTCTCATCCATACCCACCGGGCGCTGGCCGCCGGCCAGAATCGGGCGCCCGCCGAACCGGCCTAGCAGGCAAACCGTGGTTCGCGCGCCGCGCGCCCTTGCCGTCGTCGTGGGTGCCGCCACCGTGCTCACCGTTTCGTCGATGTCGGGTGAGGCTGCCCCTGCTCCGGGCCGAGCCCTGGTCGCGGCGACGCCGCCGCAGGAACCGACGACGCCCACGATCCGCCTCACCTTGATTGGCCGTTCATCCAATCGATCGGCGTACGGCGCGCAAGTACGGGTGTTTTCGGGCGGCATCGAGCAGCTCACCGAGTTGCGCGGCAGCGACGGCTATATCGGCAGCAACGATCCCCGCCTGTTGATTCACCTGCCGTCGGGCATCGCCGACAGGATCGAGATCGACTGGCCGAGCGGTGCGCGCACCACGCTCGAGCGGGAGCCGGCCGGGCAGATCGTGGTCGACGAGCGCAGGGGCGTTATTGCGCGCCGCTAACGCCGCAGCTCGTCGGCGCGCTGGCGCATGATAGCGCCCTGGGTCGTGTCGCCGGTGCCTTCGTACGCGGCTGCCAGCAGATCGTAGAGATCGGCGTCATCGTTACGAATCTCAATCGCCGACTCCAGCACCGCGATGGCTTCTGCGAACCGTCGTTCGGCGTTGTAGACGGCCGCCCTGGTGCGTAGCTGTTCGACACGATAGGCCTCCGGGTCACCGGCGGCCTGCTGGGTGGCGGCCCGCTGGTCGGCGCGCGATTCGAACTCGGCGAGGGCGTCGGTAGCCGCCTGCTCCTGCCCGGTGGCGCGATACGCGCGGGCAAGCAGGTAGGGTGCTTCGGTCAGCCCCCTATCAAGATCGAGGGCCCGGCGCAGTGGAGTAATCGCGTCCGCGAAGCGCAGGGTTTGAACGTACGCGTTGCCGAGGAGCGCCAGCCCCTCCGCATCGTTGTCAATGCTGTCGCCGGCTCCCTCCATGAGCACGACGGCACGCTCTGGTTGGGCCATGAGCAGCGCGACGCGCGCAGCCTCGACGCGCGCAACGGTCAGGGTCGAATCGATTGCCAGGGCGCGATCGAAGACCTCGAGCGCTTCATCGAAGCGCTGCACCTCGACCAGCGCGAGGCCGTAGTGATGAACGACAAACGCTTCATCGGGGGCGGCGGCAACGGCGAGCTCGAGCGCCTTCAGCGCCTCTTGCGGGCGCCGCGTGCGCAGCAGGATGTTGCCCGCCATCAACATCGCTTCGGGGTTGCCAGGCGCCCGATCGATGAGCTGCGTCGCGGCCTCTCCGGCGTCTTCGTCGAGATCGAGCTCGACGTACAACGTGGCGAGCTCGGCAAGCATGGTGCTATCGGCCGGGAACGCGACGAGGCCGTAGCGATAGGCGGCGGCGGCGGCGATTTGTTCCGCGCGGGTGCCGGCGGCCCGCAGGACCCGGCCGAACTCGATGATCGCCGCCGGGAACGGCGGCTCGGCCAGAGCCGCGGTCCTGAGAGCTTCGCCTGCCTCGGCGTCGCGGCCGGCAGCCGCCATCGCCAATGCCATCTCGAAGCGCACGGGCTGATACTCGGGATCGATCTCCAGGTAGGCACCGGCCGCGTTGATGGCCTCGGTCATCTCGCCGAGTGTCCGCAGGGCTTCGACGCGGAATCGGATAACCTCTCCGTAGTCGGAGGCACCGGGCTCGGCCATATCGAAGGCTCGGAGTGCACCACCCGGATCGCCGTCGCGTAAGCGGGCAATTCCGAGATATAGGGCCACCTCGGGGCGACCCGGAACCATCTCGACAAAGTGTTCGAAGCTCAGTACCGACTCCGTGTAGTTGCCGAGAGAAAGGAGCGCGATGCCGCGGGCGAACCAGGGCGAGGCGATTTCGGGATTGAGACCGATGGAACTGTCATAAGCCTGTAGTGCACGCGCCGGCTGGCCCATGCCCGTTACGATCTGGCCGAGCAAGAACCACAAGTCGCTGCGCTCCGGCTCGGCCTCGAGGGCAGGTCGGAGCGCGGCATAGGCGTCCTGGAAACGGCCTTCCTCAAGGGCGGCGCGCGCCTGCGCCTCGGATTGGCTCGGGTCCTGGCTCGCGTGCGCCACGGGCGCGATCATGCTCACCGCGACGAGCAGGACCACTACCCGGACCGCTGCCCCGCCTGGATAGGACCTGTTGCTCATAGGAACGATGCCTCCTCCCTCAGTGCCGCCGCGGCTTGGCGACGGCCTCTTCGCCCGCCTGGGAGGCGTGCCCGCCGATGGCGATCGGCTTGCCCTCGAGGTACCTGCCGGCCACCGCGTTCCAGGTCGGGACCACGACCGTCACGTTGCCGATCGCCTGCGCTTTGCAGGCCAGGCGGATCAGCGGCCGAGACTCGTCGGTGTCGATATACCCGAAGCGGGCGAGGCGCCGGCGTTCGAGCGGATTGACTGCCGAGAGCCGGTCGTTGCCGCCGAGCACGCCGACCCAGCAGGTTCCGCAGGCCGCCGAGCGGCACTCGGTCGGTAGAGGCCCGTCGCCGGGCACACAGCGGCTGTCGGCGTACGGGTGATCAGCCTGGTCGCTCATCGACGCCTGGGTGAGCTGGACACCATGGATGAGCTTGAAGGTAGCGTTCTTGAAGCCCTCGTTGAAGCGGATCGTGTACTCACGCTTGAGGCCCTTGAAATAGCCGACGATGCCGCCGCCATCGTTCCGGGCGCGATCGGCAATGATCTTCTGGGGCGAGCGGCGGCGGGCCCAACCGCTGATATGGAGCTTGCCTTCCGCGGCATCGAACGCCTCGGAGCCCACTTGGCGCAACGTCATCAAGCCGATTGCGGTGATACCGACCACCAGGGACACATCAACCTTTGCGGCGCCGGCAACCTCGGTCGCGATGGTGCGAATCTGGTCGGCGAGATCAAGGCTCTCCGGAGCGGTCTGCGACGCAGCGTGCTCGTGGACCGCGGCTTTGACCTGCGGCCAGTAGCGATGGCCGTAGACGAATGCGTGCGAGCTGCCGATGTGCTCCTCGAGTCGGGCGCTGCCCTTGAACTGGAGCTTGTCGAGCAGCGCCGGGTCGGCTTCGGCATCGTCAACCATCTGCCGGAGCCACAGGGGCCAGAAGTAGAACCAGATCTTGACGGCGTCGCGGTCGACCTCGTGGATCGACGGGGCCAGATTTTGGACGGTTGACCACCAGGCGTCTTGGTCGTGGCGACTCAGGAAGCCCATGAACGGCGTGCTGTTTTCACTGCTCATTGATGTCTGCTCGGTGTGCTCGGAGTTGTCGGTAGGTAGGAGTCATTGAACGACGAAACGAACACCGGCCGGTCCAGGCTCGCGGCGAGCCGCGAATCGCGCCGCCAATTGGATCCGGAAACGCGCCCATGACGATCTCTGAAACGGACGGGACGGGAAACATCTATTTTTGCACACCCGCCGGGTGTTGAAAATCCGCCCAAACCGTGTAATTTCCCTTTATCATCCTGCTAGTTGCGGCTCCCAACTTCATTTTGGCCGCGAAACCCTATCTTCACAGTGGGACTCACCTCATGTTGACGTTCTTGATGGCCTTTGTGGCGGTGATCTTCGTCCTCGTCGCGTCCGGCTACCTGTACCTGCAATCCATGAAGAAGAAGATCGCCAAGGCGAAAGTAGAAGACCAGAAGAGGCGCCAAGAGCGCCTCGACAACTTGCCGACGATTCCCCTGTCCGAGCGCGACGGCACCGCCATCTATCAATGGAGCTTCCACCACGGAGACCAGCTCGTGGCGCGCGCCGTGAAACCGGAGATCGACGAGGAAGCGAAGCTCGTGAAGTTCATGGAGATCACCCACAGCGACATGCTCCTGCTGCCGGACGAGTGTCACTTCCAGAAGTACAAGCTCGAGATCGACACGGTCGGAGACGCGGCCAAGGTCGACAACGCCGAGCCGGAAAAAGGCCGCATCTTGCGTCAGGTCACGGCGCAAATCGTCGGCTACGTCGAGCAGTAAGAACCCCTTCTTCTGATTTCCCGTCAGCCGTCCCCGACCTGGCGCTGCCTACGACACCTCGGCGCCCGCTTGCCGCACAGGCGCCGAGAGGCCGGGGGCGGGTGGCGGGAAATCAAGAGAAAAAAGGGCCGGCAGGATCGCTCCTGCCGGCCCTTTCGGGTCTTTCAGCGAGTTGTGATGCTCACTGTGGACGGCTATGAGACGGAGCCGCCCGGGTATGAAACTGCTTAGCCGAGCTCGATCTGGCTGAGCTTCGTCGGCTTGCCCGGCGTCGGCGTTGTGGCCTGCTGGGCGACCTCACCGAGAATCTCCTGGCGGTACAGCTTCGCCATCTTCTCGTTTTCGGCCTTGGCACGAAGCTCGGCGAGCTTGGCGTCGCGCTGGGCGCGCTTTTCCTCGTGTGCGTACTTGACGATGCCGGCATCATCGAGATCGTGCTGTACTTCGTTGGTCACGATCTCGTCGCGCAGCAACATACTGTGCTCGTTGCTCGGCAGCTCCACCTCGCGGTCGCCGGCCCAGATCTCGTGCCGGCCATGCTCTTCATACCACTCGTTGAGCTTGGCCGTCATGTGCATCTTCTCGATGATGTTCCGCCAGCCGACGCCGGTGTTGTAGGCGCAGAAGGAGATCTCGCCTTCCTGGGTTCCGTAGGGAATGATGCACTGCTCGGTACGACGGAAGTCGTAGTTGAACAGGTCCTGGAACCACATGCCGGCGATGATCAGCGAGCCCCAGCGATCTTCGCGCCGCTTGTCGATGTCTTCCATTGTGCGGTCGGCGCCCGAGTTGCCGTAGTCCATACCGGTGCCGCCGAACTGCTTGTCGAACTTCTTCAGCATGTCGAAGACGCTGAAGAAGCGCGGCGACTCGAACGGTCTGTAGTTACGGATGACCGACAGGCTGAAGCCGACGATCGTCCAGAACTTGCTGCGCGCCGCGTCGTTGATCGCCTTGACGTCGTCCGACAGGCGGTCGCCGCGCAAGAAGGCGGTTATCGGGACCATCTCGCCGGTAACCTTGTCGATCATCGTGCCCATGCCGATACCGCAGTTGGGGTGGCAGCCGCAACTGTACTGACCCCACTGGTTGTCCGGACCATGCACCAGGTCGGCAAGGTCGGAGAACGTCGAGATGTACGACAGTGGGAACCAGTCGCGGTTCGGCTCCGACATACCGGTCTGGTTCTTCACGTCGTGGGCCAGGTCGGCGAGCGTGTAGCGCTGCGCGTGGCGGCGCTCGTCGGTGATCTCCTCGTCGCGACCCGTGAACGAGACCGGCTGGAAGGCCAGGAAGACGATCTTGCGCGGGTTGTCACGGGCGAACTCGATGATCTTGCCGACCTGCTCGTTGTTGATGCCGTTGATCAGCGTCGTGACCGGCACGATCTCGACACCGGCGCTGTGCAGGTTCTCGATCGCCTGCAGCTTGACGTCGAACAGGTTGCCGACGTGACGGTGCGAGTTCGGAGCGTTGCCGATGCCGTCGAACTGCAGGTACGCGTAGCGCAGGCCGGCCTCGGCCGCCGCCTTGGCAAACTCGGGATCCTGCGCGAAAACGATGCCGTTGGTAGCCGCCTGCACGCTCCGGTACCCGACCTTGCGCGAGTAGCGAATCGCGTCGAGAAAGAACGGCGACGTGGTTGGTTCACCACCGGAAAACTGCACCGACATCTGGCGTCGCGGCTTGATCTCGATGGCGTTATTGAGAATCTGCTTGATGTCGCTCCAGCTCAACTCGTGGACGTACCCGACCTGGTTGGCATCCATGAAGCACGGGTCGCACATCATGTTGCAACGGTTCGTCAGGTCGATCGTCAGAACCGTGCCGCGGCCGTACTTGACGCTGCTGGTGCCGTGGTCGTGCAGCTTTTCGTCGTTGTGCGAGCGCATGTCGCGGCCGGGAAACTGCGCCTCGAGCCGGCGGAACATCTCCGGATCGGTCGACAAGACGTCCTCGAAGTGCCCATGCTTCGGGCAATCCTTGACCATCCAGATCTTGCCGTCGCGCTCGATGATCTCGGCCTTGATCTCGCCGATCCTCTCGTCCTTGAGAACCTCCACCGGCAACTCGCCGTCGAGGATCTTGGCGCGGATCTCCGGTACGCACTTGGGGCACAGAGAATCGGTCGTGCGCGGCACACCCAGCGTGGGCCGCGTCTTTTCCCACGACTTCTGCAACTTCTTTTCAGACCAAGCCGGCACGAAGCCAGGATTCGGGCGGATTTTGTTGATACGCGCGAACGCGAACCAGGCCACGTTCGCCGCGTACACCAGCCCCTGTTCGAAGTACTTCACGGGACGATGCATCGTTCCTCCTTGAAAGACCCAGGCGAGGCACCCTGTCGCCCCAATTAAGAGGCCTTATGAACACGACCGGCCGCGATTTTAGTTGGGGCCCGCCGCCTACCGCCGATAGCCCGAATGAATGAGTTGGGCGCACCAGCGGCTCCCACCCACAAGGTGGAGGCAACGAAAGCCGTCGCGAACGGTCGATACGCGGGTAGCATCAACCTAGCTAGCGTTGGATAGTAACGAAACTACCCGTCCAGTGTCAATGAACGTCTGTTCAGAGATCGTCAGAAGCAGCTTGACGGATGATCTCGACGTCATCCGGGAACTCGAGGCGAAAATCGTCGGGATCGAGGCCGGCATCACGATCGACGTTCGTCAAGATGATGATCCTGGTGGTGCCGGCGTGCTCCTCGAGCACGATCCGTCGCGCTGGGTACCATTCGCCTTCGACGACCGAGAGCGTGACCGTCTTGAAGTGGCGAGCAGCCGATGTGCCAGGTTTGGGAACGAGACGCAGCACGTACAGCGCGGCGCCGCCCCCAGCATCGCGATCGACCCCCTCCAGTGACACATCGAATGACTCCCGCAGATCCGAGCTCGACACCATTCCCGGCACATCGAGATCCCGGCCTTCCTCCAGGGAGGCCGCCAGCGGCAGGATTCGGGCCTGCTTGATGCGCGGGATATACACCGTGACCGAGTCATCCGCGATCAGTTCGGTGCGCACGCTCGGGTCTGTGATCTCGCGACGCATGTAGGCCGGCTTGAGGAAAGCCACGGTGCCGCTTTCGGTTTCCTCGTCGTCGAAGAGCTCCAGACGCTCGATCGCCGTCATGTCGGCGGTAAAACTCTCGATGGCGTCACTGGCCGTGGTGATCGCGGCCAGCACCGCGTCAAGATCCAGGTTCTGCGGCTGCGGGTTGGGCAACACGAACAAGCCGACGATGATCGCGCCGCAGATCAGGTCGTACTGCCACGAGCCGCGCGGCCAGCTCAAAAAGACCCAGCGTCCGACCGGACCCCACATCTGTAGTCCGCGCCGGCTGTCCATCAGTGGGCGTCCGCCTCGTCGACGATCATCCCGTCCCGCATATGCAGCGTGCGGTGGGCCAACGCGGCGACTTCGGGGTTGTGGGTGATCACCATCATCGTTTGCTCGAACTCCGCGTTGAGGGAGGTAAACACTTCCATCACCCGGGCAGAATTGTTGGTATCGAGGTTGCCGGTGGGCTCGTCGGCCAACAAGATGTGGGGCCGGTTGACCAGCGCTCGGGCGATGGCGACGCGCTGCTGCTCGCCGGTCGACATCTCGTAGGGCTTGTTGTCGATCTTATCGACAAGGCCGACCCGTTCCAGCAATCGGCGGGCACGATCCGGGTCGCCGCGTCCTTTCTTGTTGCGCCAGCGTTGGATTTCCTGGGCAAGCTTGACGTTGTCGAGCGCCGACAGCGTCGGGAAGAGATTGAAGCGCTGGAACACGAAACCGATCTTGTCGCGACGGATCAGCGTCCGCTGGCTGTCGCTGAGCTTGGTAATGTCCTCGCCGTCGATACGGACCTCGCCGCTCGTCGGGCCGACCATCCCGCCGAGCAAGTACAGCAACGTCGATTTGCCGCAGCCGGAAGGCCCCATCAGCGCCACGAACTCGCCGGCGCGCACCATGATGTCGACGCCCGCGACCGGCTCGACCTTGGCCTTGCCCATGTCGTACTGCTTGCGGAGACCAATGGTCTGGAGCACGGGCTTGGCGTCGATCATCGTCACTCGTCTCGTAGGGCGCGTACGGGATCCTGCCGGGCGGCGCGGACGGCCGGGTACAAGGACCCCAAAATACCACCGAGAACACCGAGCGCACTGGCGTAGATGGTCCAGTCCCACGTGAACGTGATGATGAGCGTCGGATAAGCCGTCGTCAGACCCCAGGCAGTGAGCCTGCCGAGCCCGTAGCCACCGATCACGCCGAGCAAGCTCAGCAACATGGACTCCTGCATGATCGTCAGCACGATGTAGGTCTTGGAGCCGCCGAGCGCCTTGAGGATACCGATCTCCCGGGTGCGCTCGATGATCGACGTGTACATCGCCAGCAGGATGACGAGGAACGAGAGCGATACGGCGATCCCGGAGAGCGCGATACGGAAGGCGTTGAGACCGGCGATGTTCTCGCCCAGCGTCTGCGAATACTCCTCCAAGACGGTGGTTTGCACGCCCGGAATCTCGGCCTCGATCCGCGCCGCCAGCTCTCCCGTGCGATCGAGCTGCTCGGCCTTCACGAACACCACGTGGACTCGAGTCGGCTGTCCGACCAGCTCCCTCAATACGCTCAGCCGCACATAGATACGCGCTCCGATGCCGGCACGCGCGACCCCGACGACTTCCCACTCCTCGGCCAACATACCGATGCGATCGCCGACGCCGAAGCCGTTGGCGCCGGCAAACCGACGGTCGATAACCATCTCGCGGGCTTCCGGCGGAGCGTTCCAGTCGAGGCCGCGGCCTTCCAGGAACGTGAGGTGCGCACCGACCCGTTCAAAGCGCTGGTCGATGCCCCAGGCGTTCACCGGAGCCCCGCCACCGACGAGCGCCGACCAGAAGTAGATCGGCGCCACCGCCTCCACCCCTTCGGTTTGCGCGAGCCTGTCGACGATCGCTTCGGGCAGCGTCGTGCTCGACAGGCCGAGAATGGCCGAACTGCCGGCCGGCTGAACGAAAATGTCGGCGCCGACAGCCTGCATCCGTCCCGCCACCTCGTCGAGCGTGCCGTTGGTCAGCCCGACGATCACCAGCACGGCCATCACCTCGATCGCCACCGCCAGGATGGTGATGGCGGCGCGGGTCTTGCGCTGAAAGATGTTGGCGCGGACCAGACTCGGCATAGAGGTAGCTTAGTAGAGGCTCGAGGCGAGCGTTTGATAGTTTGCAGGTAAAATCATGAGCGTCGTCTTCGTGGCAGGTCAGTTGCCGCCGCTGCGCCGGAACTCTGCCATCGCATCTTCGATGGTCAGCAAGCGGTAACCCGGAGGCAATTCGAGGAATCGAAAGGCGGCCGCCGGAATCGACGGGTTGCGGTCGACTTCGGTCAGATCGAAACGAAAGATCAGCTCTTCCCAGGGACGCTCGACCTCGATCCGTCCGGGATACGCGTCGGTGCCACCACCCAGGTAGTTCGAATAGGTGGCGATAAAATCGATGCACCCGTCGGCGTCGAAGCCTTCGATCGTGCTCACCCGAAGGTTCTGCCGATCGATCCACACCTGGCGACGGATCCGCGTGGTGCCGCCATCGGCCTCCATCCAAAGGAGGGAGTAGCGGCTCGGGTAGGTCTTGGCGATCACGAAGGAACCGGGCGCGTTGGTTGTCGGCAGCAACTCGGGGAGCAACGCCTCGGTCATGTGGTGGGGGCGCAGCGCAAAGTAGGGCCTGTCGGCGTCAGGCTCGGCCGGCGCCGCGCCCGTTCCGGTGTAGTGCGCAGCGTGATCGGGCACCGAGAGCCGGAACTCGACCCCGTTGCCCACCAGATCGAAGATCGTGCCCACCAACGAGCGCCTGCCGTTCAACCGTAACGCCCCGGTGCTCGTGGCGTAGAGCTGCACGTTGACATGGCGACTGTCCTCGTCGCCCGACCAATACATCCGCAGCTCTCCCTTTGCTTGCAGGGCCGAGGAGGTCCAGGCATTGGCCCGTTGGATCAGCGCGGCGGCGTCGGCCGAAAGATATACCGGTGCCGGGCCGAGTTGCGCGCTCCGCTGCGACGCGCCGCCACAACCGGCCGCGGCGGCCGCGCCCGAGAGAGCCAGTATCAGGGTGATTCGTCGAGCGCCCATGACGTCACATCCGGCGCGACAGGACGAATTCCGGCAACTCGGCGAGCGCTTGCCTGGGGCGCGAATCCTCCAGACCCTCGAGGCCCTCTCGTGCCCGATCGGCGTATTCCTTGGCGACGGCGTGGGTCGCGTCGAGAGCGCCGCAGGCACGCATCGCCGCCACCACGGCGCTGAGGTCGTCGGCGCTCAGTTCGGCGTCGCCAAAACAGCCCAACAGATGCTCCCGGGCCGCCTCCGAGCCATCGCGCAGCAGGTAAATCGCCGGCAGCGTCATCTTGCCCTCACGCAGGTCGGCGCCGACCTTCTTGCCGAGATGGGCGCTGTCCGCGGTGTAGTCGAGCAGGTCGTCGATGAGCTGAAACGCCATGCCGATGTTGCTGCCGTAGCACGCCAGCGCCTGCTCGTGCTCCGGTGGAGCCGCGGCGAGAACCGCCGAAGCATGGCCGGCAGCGGCGAACAACGATGCGGTCTTGCGATCAATCATCCGCAGGTAGTCTTCTTCGGTAACCTCGACGTTGCCGGTGCTCGAAACATCGAGGATCTCGCCCTCGAGCAATCGGCTGGTCGCCTCGGTGAGGATCTCGACGAGGCGCAGGCTGCCGAGCGCCACGCTCATCGCCATCGAGCGTATGTAGATGTAATCGCCGAGCAAGACGGCGAGCTTGTTGCCCCAGACCTGGTTGGCGGCTTCCCGCCCGCGGCGCACCTCGGCGTCGTCAACAATGTCGTCGTGGACCAAAGTCGCCGTGTGGATGAACTCGACCACGGCGCCGAGCTGCACGTCGCCGTCGCCCTCATAGCCGCACACCTGGGAGCATAGCAGGACCATCGCCGGACGAACGCGCTTGCCGCCGGACCGATGCAGGTATTCGGCGTGGCGGCGAACCAGGGCGATCTCGGAGTGGCACGCGCGCTCGATCTCGCGCTCCACGAGCTGCAGCCGATCCGCGACGAGGGCGTAGGCGAGCGTCGCGGTCGGCGACTGCTGGACTCCCTTGACAGCCACCCTCACCCCCCTATGAAGATCACGTCGGCGCCCTCGGGAATGTCGAACTCGAAGAGCTCGTCGGCGAGGCCGGGGTCGAATCGCACGTCGTGGAACTGGTAGTCGAGCGTGTTGCGGAGGTTGTCGTACGTCACCAACCGGGTGATCGTCGCGTGCAGCGGATCGACCTCGAGTATGAGCCGTTCGAACGTCGCTCCGGCCCGGCGTGGGCGCAGCTCGAGTTGCACGTTGCCGCGGCTGAGCGGCACCCCCCATTCGACCACCTGGATGTCGAAGTCGCGGCGCAGATTGCCGCGACCCGTGAGGTAGAGAATGGGCATATCCGAAGTATTCGCCAGGTCTGGCTGCATCACCTGCACCTGGTTGTCTTCCGGCAGGTAGAGATACGTCTCCCGGCCCGGGCCCCCGGCGACCAACAGCTGGCCGCTACCACGGTATTCCCATCGCATCCGCCCCGGCGTGCTGATGTACAGCTCTCCTTCGACCGTCGTTATGACGCTCCCCAACCGGCTGAGCCGACGCTGAACGAAGTGGGCGTGCAGCTCGGTGTCCCGGTATTTATCCTGAATCCGGCCAATGAGCAGGTCGACACCGGGAGCCGGTGCCTGCTGCTGCTGCTGCTGCTGCTGCTGGGGTGTCGCCAGGATACAGGCGGCCACGACGACGCCGAGTACATCCAGGCGCGGCGCACTCCACATGGCGAGGGCTCTCCTTGATCGTGGGCGAAGAATGCAACAACCGGGACAGCCGGTCGTCCGGTGTGGTCGTCGCTCCTGCTATCATAGCCTTTCCCGATCACCGCGGCGGCGCACACCGGCGCCAGCGTTCGATCACCCGTTTTCCTGCGTATCGACTCCTGACTCTCAAGCAAAATGCGCCCAAAGTTACTCATCATCGGTCACGTCGACGCTCGGGGCCGCCACGGACTCGCGGCCGACCTTCGAGCCGCCGAGCAACTGGGGGCGGAACCCCTCCCCGTCGTCACTTCGTATGCCTTTGCCGGCGGTGACGGCCCCGACACCCTGCGGCCGGTCTGGGGCGGCACCGTTGCGCGGCAGCTATCCGCCGCCCTCGATCAAGAACCCGAAGCGGCATTGATCGGCGTTCTGGGCCGCGCTCGACACGCCAAGCTCATCGCCCAACAACTCAATGACCGGGGGCCGTCGGCCGTCGTCCTGGCGCCAATGCCGAGCGCCTTCGACATCGCACCGCTGGTGAACACGCGGCTTTTTGCCGCCATCCGCCGCCACTTGATTCCCGAGGCCCGCGCCGTGGTGCTGGCGGCGCACAACGCCCCGGCGCTGATGGGCGTCGGCGGCGAGTCGTTCGAGGACCTGCGCAATATCGGCCAGCGGATTCTCGACCTGGGCGCCGGCGCGGCGTGGATCCGCGGCGTGCCCAACCAGTCGCGGCGCGTCGACGTTCTCGTCGATCAGAACGGCTCCGGTCTGCTCGACTATCAGCCGGCCGACGAGGACGCCGAGCCGCATACCTCCGCGGCTTCCCTGGCCGCGTTGCTGGCGCTCGGAACCAAGTTGCGGGAAGCCGTCGATCGGGCGCACCGTCACGCCTACGGCCTGGATCGCGATCTCCACGCGGTGCAGGCAACTTCAACGACGGCGCCCGCGAGGCGACGCCGATCCTGAGGTTGGCGCCGGCCGACAACCCACGCCGCTGATGTCGGGCGTCTGGCGCTGCTAATTGCAGATTTTCATGTCCTGTTTTACCGTAGTGGCAGATACCGAGGTGATCGGTGGCGCCGGTCGCCAACCCGACGATCCGGCGCTGCCCTCGAACCGGGAGGAGTAGCCATGCGATCGTTTGAATCTCGCGCCGGCCGTGGTGTCGCCATGTCGGCGCTCGTCGTGCTGATCCTGGCCTTGACGCTGTTGTCGACGCCCACCGTCGGCGCCGGCCAGAGCGCCGAGTCGGTCGATCTGGACGCCATTTTCAAGATCAAGGAGGAGGGGTTCCAGCGCTCCCAGATCATGGAGGTGATGAGCTGGCTGACCGACGTCCACGGCCCGCGACTTACCGGCTCGCCGGGCCTCAAGAGCGCCGCCGACTGGGCCTCCGGATGGCTCCAGGAGCGCGGCATCACCGACGTCGTACTGGAAACATGGGGACCGTTCGGACGCGGCTGGACGAACGATAAGTTCGCCGCCTACGTTCTCGAGCCGACTCCCTACCCGATCATCGGCTACCCCAAGGCGTGGACGCCGGGCACCGCCGGGCTGGTACGTGGTGAGGCGGTCATCGCCATCATCGACGACGAAGACGATTTCGAGACCTGGTCGGGCAAACTCGCCGGCAAGTTCGTGCTGACCTCGACGATGCCCGTGGTCGGAGCGCTGTTCGAGGCGCCGGCGCGGCGCCTCAGCGACGAGGAGCTCGAGGCGCGCGCCGCGCAACCGATGCCGACCACCCGGGGCGGTCGCGGTTTTCGTGGCGGCCGCGGTGGCGGCGGCCGCGGTTTCGCCGCCCGTCGCAACGAGTTCTTCGTCCAGGAAGGCGTCGCTGGATTGCTCGACCCCGGCCGCGGCAGCGGCGGCACGGTGTTCGTCGGCAGTGGCGGCTCGCGCGACACGGACGCCCCGGAGATACCGGCGCAGGTTGTGCTCGCCGTCGAGCATTACGGCCGCATCTACCGGACCCTCGAGAAGGGCGTTCCGGTGGTCATCGAGATGGAGGTCGAGAACCAGTTCTACGACGAGAATCTCGATTCCTTCAATCTGATCGCCGAGATCCCCGGCACCGACCTCGCCGACGAGATCGTCATGCTGGGGGCGCACTTCGACTCCTGGCACGCCGGTACCGGTGCGACCGACAACGCCGCCGGCTCCGCCATCATGATGGAGGCGATGCGCATCCTGAAGGCCACCGGCCTGCCCTTGCGGCGCACCGTTCGAATGGGCTTGTGGTCGGGCGAGGAACAGGGCCTGCTGGGCTCGCGCGCCTACGTCACCGACCACTTCGCCGACCGCGCCACCATGGAGCTGAAGGCCGATCACGAGAAGTTCTCGGCGTACTACAACGTGGACAACGGCACCGGGGCGATCCGCGGCGTCTACCTGCAGGGTAACGAAGCGATCGCACCCTTGTTCGAGGCCTGGATGGAGCCGTTCGCCAACCTCGGCATGACGACGTTGACCATCCGCAACACCGGCGGAACCGATCACCAGTCGTTCGACGCCGTCGGGTTGCCGGGGTTCCAGTTCATCCAGGACCCGGTCGAATACAACACCCGCACGCACCACTCGAGCATGGACGTCTACGAGCGCATCCAGGCCGAGGACATGATGAAGAACGCCGTCATCGTCGCGGCGTTCGTTTACCACACCGCCAATCGCGACGAATTGGTGCCGCGCAAGCCGCTGCCCGCGGCGCGGGGAGGAGGAGGTCGCCGGGGCGGCCGCTAGCAGGCCGCCAGATCAACGCCGCGGGTCAGCCCGCATATCTCAACGCCCTCCTGCTGCGGGCGCGCACTCGTCCCGCAGTGGCCGAGTGTTGTGCCGATCATGGTCGGCGTTGTGCGCCTGGCGCGGCTCCCGCCAGCTCGCGGACAGGAGACACATCGAGCACGAAGATGCTGCGTCCGTGCGTGCCGATCACCAGCTCGGCGTCGCGCGGGTGCACGACCAGGTCGTAGACCGGCGTCGTCGGCAGGGTGGCGCACAGGGCGTGCCACGTGGAGCCCCGATCGACCGAGGCGTAGACACCGGTGTCGGTGCCGACGTAGAGGATATCGGCGTTTTCCGGGTCTTCCGCGATGACGTTGACCGGCTCCGCCGGCAAGTTGCCGAGAATCGGCTCCCACGTCGCACCGTAGTCGTTGGATGCGAACAGGTAGGCGGCGAAATCGTCGTAACGGTAGCCGGTCAGCGCCACGTAGACGGTCGCCTCATCGTGTTGCGAGGCGACCAGCCGGGTGACCCAGCGCGCCGGAAGCCCATCATCGATCCGCGACCATGTGGCGCCGTCGTCACGGGTAACGTGGACGGTGCCGTCGTCGGCGCCCGCGTACATGAAGCCCGGCTGAAACGGCGACTCGGCGACGCTCGTGAGCGTCCCCCAAGGCACGTTGCCCTGCGCCGCCGGCCGGCTGGTGAGGTCGGGGCTGATCGGCATCCAGTTGTCGCCCCGGTCGAGCGATTTGTACAGTACGTTGCCACCGTAGTACAGCGTCAGCGGGTTGTGCTTCGAGATGAAGAACGGCGTCATCCAGTTGCGTCGCAACTCCGGCTCGCCGGCGGCCACCTGCGGCCGGATGCGCACCGTCTCACCGGTCGACATGCGCTTGCGCCGCAGATCGCCCATCTGATGCTCGTAATAGATCAGGTCGGGATCGAGCTCGTCCCGATAGGTGAAATACGAGTCTCCCCCGCCCCAGCGATCGAGGTAGACGTGCTCCCATTGGTCGTCGAGGTCGTCCTCGATGACCTGGTCGGACGTCCCGAACAGGGCCGCGGCGTCCTGGGTGCCGCCGTAGATATTGTACGGCTCGTCCATGTCGATACTGACGGCGTAGAACTCGCCGATCGGCAGGTTGTTCCAGTGCAGCCACGATGCGCCGCGGTCGTAGGTCACGTGGATGCCGCCATCGTTGCCGAGCAGCATGTGGTCACCGTTGTCGGGGTCGATCCACAGCGAATGCATGTCGAGGTGAAGAACGCGCGAGCCATGCGGCAGCAGGTGCACGAGCGTTCCTTCGATCTGTCGGGTAGTCCGGCCGCCGTCCTCGGATACCCAGAACCGGTTGTTGGGCAGGTAGACGATGTCCTCGTCGTCCGGCGCGACCTGGATCAGACAGAAGTCGTAGCCGGCCGAGATCGGCACCTCGTTCACCTTGCGCCAGGTTTCGCCCCGGTCATCGGAGCGGTAGACCTCGCCGCCGATGCGGCGTGGGCCACGAGCACCGCCACGGCCGCCGCCTGTGCCACCGCGCCCACCGGCCCGGCCCCCAGCGCCTGCGGTCGGCTCCGGCTGCATGGCGTAGTTGTCGACCAGCGCGTAGACCACGTTCGGCTTGGAGCGCGCCACCGCCAGGCCGATGCGACCGATGTTGCCGCCCACCGGTAGCCCGGCTCCGCTCGCCAAGCCGTCACCAAGTTGCTCCCAGCTCGCGCCACCGTCGGTACTCTTGTACACACCGCTCCCCGGTCCGTTGGTCGTGTGTCCCCACGCCTTGCGCGACCGTTCCCACATGGCCGCGTAGAGAACGTCGGGATCGGACGGGTCGATGACCACCTCGATGGCGCCGGTTCGATCATCGACATAGAGCACCCGGTCCCAGTCAGCACCACCGTTGGTGGTCCGAAAAACGCCGCGCTCTTCGTTCTCGGAGTACAAGTGGCCGATCACCGCCACCCACACCGTGTCCGGGTCGTCCGGGTGAATCACCACCCGGGCGATGTGGTGCGAGTCCGTCAGTCCCATATTGGTCCACGTCTCGCCGGCGTCGGTCGACTTGAACACCCCGGTGCCAGCGTACGAGCTGCGCGCCATCAGCACTTCGCCGGTGCCCACCCACACGACATCCGGATTGGAAGGCGCCACCGCCACATCACCGATCGTGAACGTCGATTCCTTCTCGAAGATCGGCCGCCAGGTGATGCCGTTGTTGGTCGTCTTCCAGAGGTTCCCCGCCCCGGCACCCACGTAGATCGTCGAATCGCTGCCGGCGGCAACGTCGATACTCTCGATGCGGCCGCCCTGCATACGCGGGCCGACGGCGCGCCACTGGAGTTCGGCGAAGGGTGACTCCGACTCCATGAGCTCGTGCTGCTCGAAGGCACGCAGCCGAGCTTCGGGATCTGTCGTTTCGACGGCGGGCGCCCGTCGGGGCCCGGCCCCGGGCGCCTGAGGCGACGAGGCCGCCGTTGGCGCGGCGAAAGAGGTCACCGCCGCAAGCCCCGCGACACCGGCGACCAAGAAGCGGAATCGTTGGCTCATCGTTTGCCTCCTCGGGTCTATCTTTCGATCAAGCGCCGTCGATCACTTCGTCGACGTCAAGGCGGGGGAACAGGGGGGCGGTCTTGTGGACCTGGCGTGGTGCGCGCACGGTGTCGTGCAGACCTTCGAGCGTCCATTCGACGTCTTCCAGGCCGAGGGCTGCGGTCATCGCGGCGCTGCGCTCGGGCATGAACGGGTGAACGAGCACGGCGATCTTACGCAGCAGGTCGGCGAGCTCGGAGAGAACGGCGTCGAGCTCCCCGGCCTTGTCGGGTTCCTTGGCGAGAGCCCACGGAGCGTGCGTATCGACCGCCAGGTTGCCGGCGGCAACCAGCTTCCAGATCGCTTTCAGGGCTCCCTGCAGGTCGTAGGCATCCATCGCGGCGCGGTATCCGGCCTCGACCTTCCGAGCGGCGGCGGACAAGCCGGTGAGGTCAGCTTCCCCGACCCCCCCGAGGGCTCCGTCTTGGTACTTCATCGCCATGCCGACGGTGCGCTGCAGCAGGTTGCCGAGATCATTTGCCAGGTCGGCGTTGTAGCGGCCGACAAATTTCTCGGTGTTGAACTCGAGGTCACGACCGAACGGCGCCTCTCGTAGCAGGAAGTAGCGGAGCGAGTCGGCACCGAGACGCTCGGCCGTCACCAACGGGTCCACGACGTTGCCCTTGCTCTTGGACATGCGGGCGCCACCGCCCATCAGCACCCAGCCGTGGCCGAAGACCGTCTTCGGCAGCGGCACGCCGGCCGACATCAGCATCGCCGGCCAGATGATGGCGTGGAAACGGGTGATGTCCTTGCCCACCAGATGCAGGTCGGCGGGCCAGTACTTCTCGTAGGATTCGGTCGCTTCGGGAAACCCGGTCGCCGACAGGTAGTTGGTCAACGCGTCGAACCAGACGTACACCGCCTGGCCTTCGTGCCCGGGCATCGGGATGCCCCAGCCGTCGGAGGCGCGCGACACGCTGATGTCCTCGAGGCCGGACTCGAGCAACGCCAGCAGCTCGTTGCGCCGGTAGTCGGGCCGAACGAACTCGGGGTGCTCTTTGTAATGGGCTTTCAGCTTGTCGGTGTAGGCCGACAGGCGAAAGAACACGTTGGTCTCTTCGCGAAACTCCGGCGGCGTCTCGTGGATCGGGCAGTTGCCGTCGACCAGATCGCGCTCGCCGTAGTAAGCCTCGCAGGAGACGCAGTAGTAGCCTTTGTAGACGCCCTCGTACAGATCACCGTTCGCCTCGGCGCGCTGCACCATGGCCTCGACCGCGACGCGGTGCCTGCCCTCGGTCGTACGGATGAAGTCGTCGAACTCGACGTTCACCGCCGCCCACGCGGCGCGGAACTCGCCTTCCATCTTGTCGGTGAAGGCTTTCGGATCGACCCCCTGCTCCTGAGCCCGCTTGTAGACGTTCTGGGAGTGCTCGTCGAGCCCCATCAAGAAAAAAACGTCCTCGCCGGCGAGTCGTTTGTAGCGCGCGATGGTGTCGGCGGCGATCTTTTCGTAGGCCGTGCCGATGTGCGGCTGGCTGTTCGGATAATCGATGGCGCAGGTGATGTAAAAGCTCATGGGTCCAGGTTCTTGTTCTCGTACACGCAAAGGTCCTCGATGCAACAGTTCCAGCACCTGGGCCGCTGCGCGTGACAAACCTCGCGACCGTAGCGAATCATGTTCATGTGCAGCGGGTAGGCGATCTCGTCCGGCACGAACTCCTGGCTGTCGCGGTTCGCCTTGGACAGGTCTTTGGTCGCGACGATGCCCAACCGGCGCAGAATCCGATGCACGTGGGTATCTACGGGAAAGGCCGGCAGGCGCAGAGAGAATAACAGGATGCAGTTGATGCTCTTGGCGCCGACGCCCTTGTACTTCTGCAGCTCGGTGCGCGCCGCGGGCATGTCGAGGTCTCCGAGGTAGTCGAGGTCGAGACCGCCGCGCTCCTTCTTGATCCGCCGCAGGATGTCTTTGATTCGCTTTGCCTTGACCTTGTGCAGACCACCGACCTTGATGGCAGCGGCGATCTTGTCGACGCGCGTCGCCGCGATCTCGTCCCAGCTCGCGAACTGCTTCCAGAGGCCGGCCCACGCGCGGTCTCGGTTCGTGTCGGTAGTGTTCTGCGACAGGATCGTGAACACGACCTCGTCGAGCGGCGGCCGGTGGCTATTGGGCTCGGGCGTGCCGTAGCGGTCGCGAAGCCGGTCGTAGAGCAGCTCGATCGCCTCGCGCACTACGGCGCGAGCTTGCCGGCCAGGTACTCCGCCAGGTGGTCGAAGCCAACGCGCTCCTGTTCCATCGAATCGCGGTCGCGCACCGTGGCGGCGTTGTCTTCGAGGCTGTCGAAATCGAACGTGACGCAATACGGCGTGCCGACCTCGTCCTCGCGACGGTAGCGCTTGCCGATGCTGCCCTGCTCGTCATACAGGACGTTGAAGCGACGCTGCAGGTCATCGGCGAGCTTGCGCGTCGGCTCGCTCAGCTTCTTCGATAACGGGAAGACGGCGACCTGGCGCGGCGCTATGTGGGGCGCCAGGCGGAGCACCGTGCGTTCCTCGCCGTCGATCTCCTCGACCGCGAAGGCGTCGGCGAGCACGGTCAGGATGGTGCGGTCGAGGCCGGCCGAGATCTCGATCACCGACGGCACATACTTCTCCTGGCGCGCCTCGTCGAAGTACGTCTGGTCCTTGCCCGAGTGTTCGTTGTGCCTGCTGAGGTCGAAGTTGCCGCGGTTGGCGATGCCCTCGAGCTCCTGCCAACCGAACGGGAACTCGTACTCGATGTCGGTCGTATAGCGGGCGTAGTGGGCGAGCTCATCGGCGTCGTGCTGGCGAAATTTGAGGCGCTCCTCGCGAATCCCGAGATCGAAATACCACTGCATGCGGGCCTCGCGCCAGTAGTCGAACCACTGGCGCTCCTCGCTCTCGTGGACGAAGAACTCCATCTCCATCTGCTCGAACTCACGCGACCGGAAGGTGAAGTTACGCGGCGTCACCTCGTTGCGAAACGCCTTGCCGCGCTGGGCGATCCCGAACGGGACCTTCATGCGGGTCGACATCTGCACGTTGCGGAAGTTGACGAAGATCGCCTGCGCCGTCTCGGGCCGCAGGTAAGCGACCGACTGCGAGTCCTTGCTCGCGCCGACGAAGGTCTCGAACATGAGACCGAACTGGCGCGGCTCGGTGAGCTCGCCGCCGCATTCGGGGCACTCGTCGGGCAGCTCGCTGACGCCCAGGTCGCGCATCAGATGATCGGTGCGGTAACGGCGTTTGCACTTGGTGCAGTCGACCATCATGTCGTAGAAGTTGCCGATGTGGCCGGACGCCTCCCATACCTTCGGGTGCATGATGATCGAAGCGTCGTAGCCGACAACGTCCTCGCGCCGGCGCACGACAGCGTCCCACCAGAAGTTGAAGACGTTGTTCTTGAGCTCGACACCCAGCGGGCCATAGTCCCAGAACCCGTTGAGGCCGCCGTAGATCTCGCTGCTCTGGAAGATGTAGCCGCGCCGCTTGCACAGCGACACCAAGGCATCGAGGGAATCGAGCTGTTGGTCGTCCGTTACCTGTCGATCGTTTGCCATGCCGTGATTCTATCGGTGATCCTCGGCCCCTCAAGCCGTGCCCGGCTCCCGCAGGCAGGATCGGCGAGCCCTCCGCACGCGCGGGAAGCCCGGTCAGAGAAGGTGGTCGAGGCCGAGCTCCGCCAGGCGGGCGCGCAGCAGCTTGACGTCCTGGCTGCGCTCGAGCGACGCGACGAGGATGACGTCGCCGGTATGCACCACGGCGAGGTTGTCAACACCCAGCAAGGTCACGACGGTGTCGGGGGCGTGCACCAGGTTGCCCGTCGAGTCGATGTGGACGACCTCGCCGAACGCGACATTGCCGCCCTCGTCGTGGTCGGACACCTCGCGCAGCGCCGCCCACGAGCCGATGTCGGACCAGTCGAAGCCGGCGCGGACGGTGACGACGTTCTCGGCCCGTTCCATGATGCCGAAGTCGATCGAAGTAGCCGGCATCTCGGCGTACACCGCGGCGCGGGCGTCGTGGTCGTCGGCCTCGAGCATGCGCTCGGCGGCGGCGCACGCGCCCGGCAAATGCTCCTCGAACGAGCTCCAGATCTCCGCCGCTGTCCAGACGAAGATGCCACTGTTCCAGAAATAGTTGCCCGCCGCCACGTACCTCTCGGCGGTCTCGAGGTCCGGTTTCTCGCGAAACTCCGCGACCCGAAACACGTCGATGCCGGCGTCGTCGCCCGCCGGTAGAGCGTCGGCGGCCTCAATGTAGCCGTAGCCAGTTTCGGGGTAACGCGGCGGGACACCGAAGGTCGCCAGCACACCGTGCTGACGCGTCACCCCGACGGCGGTCGAGACCGCGTCCCGGAAGCCCTCGCGGTCGGCAATCAGGTGGTCCGCCGGCATGACCACTTCGACCGCGTCGGCATCACGCCGGCGAATGAACGCCGTCGCCCAGGCGATGCACGGCGCCGTGTTGCGCGCCTGCGGCTCGAGCAGGAGATTGCCCGCCGGCAGGTCGGGAAGCTGCTCCCGCGTCATCTCGGCGTAGTCGTTGGCCGTAACGACGACAACGTTGTCAGGACCGCTGACGACGTCGAGGGCCCGGTCCCACGTCGTTTGCAGAAGCGACCGCTCGGCGGTGATCGACAGGAACTGCTTCGGCCGACTTTGACGCGACAACGGCCAGAACCTCGTGCCCCCGCCGCCCGCCATGATGATCGCGTAGACGTGGGGGCCGGAAGAGGCGGCGGCGATCGGCGTGGGGTCGGCCACCGGGTCAGCTCCCCACCGAGACGCCCAGATCGGACTCGATCCGCCCCAGACGCTCATTGAAAAGCTGTTGGATCTCGTCGAGCCGTTCCGGGCTCTCGGCTTCGAAGCGCAGGACGATGATCGGGCCGGTGTTCGAGGCCCTCGCCAGGCCCCAGCCGCCGTCGAACACGGCGCGGACGCCATCGATGTCGATGATCTCGAACTCGCCGGCAAGCTCGTCGCGCAGGCGCTCGCAGATCTCGAATTTGGCCTCCTCGGTCGATTCCCGGCGGATCTCCGGCGTCGCAAACGTCGGCGGGAGGTCGGCAAGCAGCTCCGAGAAACCACCGGGGCGCTTCGACGCGATCTCCATGAGCTTGGCGCCGGCGTAGATCGCGTCGTCGTGGCCGAAGAAGTTCTCCGCGAAAAACAAGTGACCGCTCATCTCGCCGGCCAGCAGGGCGCCTTCTTCCTTCATCTTGGCCTTGATCAGCGAGTGACCCGTCTTCCACATGATCGGGCGTCCGCCGTGCGCCTCGATGTCGTCGAATAGCTGCTGGGAACACTTGACGTCGAAGATCACCGCGGCACCCGGGTTGCGCTCGAGAAGGTCCCGAGCCAGCAACAGGGTCAGCCGGTCACCCCACACGACGTCGCCGTTCTCGTCGATGACCCCGAGCCGATCGGCGTCGCCATCGAATCCGAGGCCGAGGTCGAGCCCCTCGCCGGTCACCTTGGCGCGCAAGTCAACGATTGCCTCCTCGACCGTGGGGTCGGGGTGGTGGTTGGGAAAATTCCCGTCGACCTCCGAATACATCTCGACGACCTCGCAGCCGAGCTCGCGGTAAAAACCGGGGGCGATGAGACCGGCGACACCGTTGCCCGAATCCACCGCGATGCGCAGCGGTCGCTGTAGCCCGATGCGCTCGTGCAGCATGGCCTTGTAGGCGGGAACCAGATCGGCGGTGTCGTAACCTCCGCTGCCGCTCTCGAAATCGTCGTCCTCGATGAGCGCGCGCAAATCCTGGATCGCTTCGCCGAAGATCGTATTCGTTCCGATACAGGTCTTGAAGCCGTTGTACTCCGGCGGGTTATGGCTGCCGGTGACCTGGATGCCGCCGTCGGCGCCGAGGTGGTGGAGCCCGAAGTAGAACGTCGGGGTCGGGCCCAGGCCGACGTCGACCACGTGGCAGCCGGTCGAGCGGACACCGTCGGCAAGCGCGCTCGAGAGCTCGGGGCCCGAAAGACGGCCGTCCCTCCCGACCAGGGCGCGGTTGCCCCCACGGCGGAGAACCGTCGTGCCGAAGGCCTTGCCGACGAGCACCGCAACGTCGGCGGTCAGATCGTCACCGACCACGCCACGGATGTCATAGGCACGAAAAATTCCCGCTGCGACTTTCGACATCGTGCCAGGATACTCTGTCGCGATGAGCGTCGCTCCGCCATCTTCGCACTGGCTCTCGCGCCTCCTTGCCGGCCCGGCCGCCGCGGCTCTGGTGGTGCTGATTCCGCTGCCGGGACTCGAGCCGGCGGCACAATCGACGGCCGCGATCGCCGTCTGGATGGCGATCTGGTGGATGACCGAAGCGGTGCCGATTCCGGTGACCTCGCTGTTGCCGCTGGTCGCCTTTCCAGTCGCCGGCGTGCTGTCATCGCAGGCGGCCGCGGCCCCCTACGCCAACCACTTGATCTTCCTGTTCATGGGCGGCTTCTTCATCGCCAAGACGATGGAGCGGTGGGGCCTGCACCGCCGGCTGGCCCTGCTCATCGTCGTCGCCGTCGGCACCGGACCCCGCCGCCTCGTGCTCGGCGTGATGCTGGCAACGGCGATGCTGTCGATGTGGATCCCGAACACCGCCGTGGCGGTCATGATGCTGCCGATCGGGATGGCGCTCATTGGTGAGTTCCGGCGCCAGAGCGATGCCGGCGGCGAGCACGACGACGGCGGCATCGACGAGCTCGGCACGGCGCTGATGCTCGGCATCGCCTACTCGGCGTCCATTGGCGGCGTCGCGACGCTGATCGGCACGCCGCCGAATCTGGTGTTCGCGAGCATGGCGGAGGAGCTCGTCGGCGGGCAGATCGATTTCGTCGCCTGGATGGGCGTCGGCCTGCCGGTGAGCGTGATCCTCATCCCCGTAGCCTGGTACTACCTGACGCACGTCGCCTGTGCCGTCCCCAAGACGCTGGCGCTGGGCCGCGATTTCATGCGCCAGCAGCTCCAGGAGCTCGGCCCGATGTCGCGCGGCGAAAAGGCCGCAGCAGCAATCTTCAGCAGCACCGCGATCGCCCTCGTGCTGCGCAGCGAGAAACACATCGGCGACCTTGTCATTCCCGGCCTGCAAACCTTCTTCCCGGGCATCGCTGACGCCACCATCGTCATGGCAGCGGCGATCGCCGCGTTCTGCATTCCCCTGTCGCTGCGCACACCGGAGTTCGCCCTCGACTGGAAGCACGGCCGCGACATCCGCTGGGGCATCCTGATTCTCTTCGGCGGCGGCCTGTCGCTCGCCGAAGCGTTTCAGGTCAGCGGCCTGTCCGCGTGGATCGCCAGCGGGGTGACCGCGTTCGAGGGGCTGCCCGAGTGGGGCATCGTGCTGACGTCGACGTCGATGGTCATCTTCCTGACCGAGCTGACCTCGAACACCGCGACCGCCACTCTCGTGATGCCGGTGTACGCCGCCGCCGCGGCGGGGCTCGGCATCCACCCCTACGTGATGATGGCGCCGGCCGCGATCGCCGCCTCGATGGCGTTCATGCTGCCGGTGGCAACGCCGCCCAACGCCATCGTCTTCGGCTCCGGGATGGTGACGATTCCCAAGATGATGCGGGTGGGGCTGGTGATGAACATCTTCTCGATCATCGTCGCGACGCTGGCGGCGTTGATTCTGGTGCCACGGTTTCTGATCGGATGAACATGGCGCCCGCGCGGAATGGCGCCCATCTCCCGCCACCCACCCCCGACCTCTCGACGCCTGCGGCGCCTTCGCTGCCCGCTTTGCGCACAGGTGGGCGCTACAGCGAGAACTTCTCGTAGCGAACAAGGCTCTCGCGAAGTCGATCTTCGAGCACTTCGTGGCCTAGCCCGATCGTGTTGGGCACCGTCACGTAGCCCTCGCCGTCAATCTCGACCGGCGGATCGATGATGTCCTGCTGCCAATATCGCTTCGACGCCGACAGGTCCCCCGGCATCTGGAAGTTCGGCAGCGACGCCATCGCGATGTTGTGCAGCCGGCCGACGCCCGACTCGAGCATGCCGCCGCACCACACCGGGATCTGGCGCGCCGCGCACAGGTCGTGGATGGCGATCGCAGCGGCGCGGCCGCCGATGCGTGAAGCCTTGATGTTGATCAGCCGGCAGGCCTCGATGTCGATCGCGTGGGCGGCGTGATGGGCCGAGTGGATGCTCTCGTCAAGACAGATCGGCGTTTCGAGCTCGGCCTGAATCGGCACGTTGGCATCGATATCGTCGTGGGCGAGCGGCTGCTCGATCATCAACAGGTTGAAACCATCGAGCGCCTTGAGACTAGCGAGGGCGTCGGGATCGTCGCGGTAGCCGCAGTTGGCGTCGACCATCAGCGGGATATCACCGAATCGTTCCCGTACAGGCTCGACGACGGCAACGTCCCTGCCGGGTTCGATCTTCAGCTTGATACGCCGGTAGCCCTGCTCGAGGCCGTCGGCGATCTGGTCGGCGAGGACCTCGAAGTCGTCCTGGATCCCGAGCGAGATCCCCACCGGGATCCGATCTCGGATCGAGCGACCACCGGCGTACAAGGTTTGCAGTGAAACGCCTCGCCGCTGCGCCTCGAGCACCCAGAGGGCCTCTTCGACCGCGCAGCGGGCCATCGGATGCCAGCGCCACGTAGAGAATCTCTCGGCGTAGGCGACGGCGAAGCCCTCGTCGGGCCATTCCTCTTCGAGCACCACAGGGGCGACGAAATCCTCGATGATGTGCCAGCCGGTGCGCGCCGTCTCGTACGAATACATCGGCACGCCGTCGGCTCCCGACTCGCCCCAACCGCTCGCCCCGCCGGCGCTCGCTTTCACGAGCAGGATCTCACGCTCCTGGGTGGTACCGAACGAGGTCGTGAACTGCCCGACCAAAGGCATCTTGATCCAGAATAGCTCCAGGGATTCGACGCGCATGGCTACTCCGGTGTTCCACGGTTGCGGCGCATCCCTGCGCCGTCGGCTTCGAGATCGCCGTGCTCGAAGAGATAGACGGTCTTGCGGCTTTCGCCCGCTCTATCGCCGGAAACGCGGGCGCACTCTCGAGCATAGTAGCCGCGCTCGAAGTAGCCCGTGAACAGCGCCCGGGTGGCGTCACGCCAGGCCACCGCGGCGCCACGATCGCGGGCTTTCACTTCCTGCACGCTCACCGGGATCTCGCAGCGGATGCGGTGTGCGTCGAGGTCGAGCACCGGCTCGCCGGGCCCCCAGCCGTCGGCCTGCAGGGCCCACGGGGCATCGATTCCACCGGCGGCCAGCGCCGCCGCAACCTCGCCGGTCTCGGCGGCGGCACGCCGCTCTACCCGCGGCGAGCCGATCAGCCACTTGATGATCAGACGGTCGGTGGCGGTGCCGGCGTGCAACGTGCTCGTTGTCTCACCGTAGAGGTTGACCACGTAGCCATCAGACAGGCCGCCGAGCTTGCCGAAGTTCAGGCTCCCGTTGATCGACTCGAGCGGGTCGAAGGTCCAGACGATCATGTCGATTCCCTGCCCGAGAACGTAGTCGCGCTGCGCCCATTTGAGGCGTGCGCCGAGCCCCATGTTTCGTGCCCGTTCGTCAACCGCCAACATGTGGGAGCAGTGCACCAGCAGGCCGGCGGGATCGAACCCCAGGAAACCGTAGCAGAAGCCGTACAACTCGCCGCTGTCGTCAAACGCGCCCAACACCAACCCGCCCCACTCTTGCGCGGTCACGAGGTTGGTCAGGGGGATGACGTCGAGAGCGTCAGAAAACCCCCAGGCCTGCTGCTGAAGCCGCTCGCAGGCCTTGTAGTCTTCAAACGATTCGAGGCGGCGCAAAGCGTACGTCATCGTCATGTCCGGTGCTGTTTGCAGGCCGCGGTGAACGTAGAATGGGCCCGTTTGGCAAGGCGCCGGAAAACTCCCGAGGGTGCCGCTACCGCCACCCGGCTACCAGCCCAACGTTGTCTTTGCCGATCAGATGCCGGTGGGGTGGTCGATCCACACCGTCTCGATGTCGAATTGTTGCACCAACCAGTCGCCCAGCGCGCGCACGCCGAAGGTCTCGGTGGCGTAGTGGCCGCCAAAAAGACAGTGGATGCCGTGATCGCGCGCCGCATGATAGGCCTCCTGCACGGGTTCTCCGGTCACGAAGCAGTCCGCCCCGGCGTCGACGGCGGCATCCAGGACGCTGCAGCCACGCCCGGTGACGACGGCGATTCGGTGGATCTGTTCGCCGCCGAACGACCATATTAGCGGCTCGTCGCAGCCGGCGGCGGCGAGTCGACCGGCCAGCGCGCCGATCTCGACAGGCTCCTCGAAGCCCGCGAGCGCGCCGATCTCGACGCCCCCGATGTCACCGAAGGCGCCATCGACAGTCGCCCCGAGCCGGCGGGCCAGCAGGATGTTGTTTCCCACCTCGGCGTGGGTGTCGAGCGGCAAGTGGGCAGCGTAGACAGAGAGGTCGGCAGCGAAGCAGGCCCGCACCCGACGACCGACAATTCCGCAAAGCGGGACCTGGGCCCCCCAGAACAGCCCGTGGTGCACGACCAGGAGCTGACAGTCGGAATCGACGGCCGCGGCAATCGTCGCCTGGGCCGCGTCGACCGCTGTTGCCACTCGGACAACCTCGGCGCCGCCCTCGACCTGCAGCCCGTTCAGCGCGCCGTCCTCGATCGCGCCGATGTCGAGGTACTCATCAAGGGCTCCCACAATGTCGCTACGCAACGCCATGTCAGACTTCCTCCGCCCCATCGGTGCTCGACGCCAACTCAGGCTCCCTCTTCCCCGCCGCCGGCGCTCGGGTAGGGTCCGGCAACGGCGACCGCGCAGCGGTCGGGATGCAAGCGCTTTTCGGCGACAGCGAGGACCGTCTCGACGCTGACCCCCTCAATGAGATCCGCGAAGCGGTCCAGGTAGTCGAGCCCCAGTCGGTATTGCTCGATCGAATGCAGCGCCGACGCCACCCCCTCGTTGGTTTCGAGGGTGCGCGGCAAGGAGCGCACGATCGCCGACCGGGCGTCGTCGAGCTCCTGGGCGCTGACCGGCTCGCGGCGGATTCTGTCGATCTCTTCGAGGGCACAATCCACCACCGCGTCGACGTTGTCGGGGTGGACGCCGGCCCGGACGACGAACGGACCCGGCCCGACGCCCGCGCCCAGCGAAGAATACGCGTAATAGGCCATGCCCTTTTCCTCGCGGATGCTGCGGCCGAGGCGACCACCCATCGCGAAACTACCGAGAATCATGTTCATGACCACGGCGGCGTAGTAGTCGTCATCGAGGCGCCGCAAACCAGGGTGACCGATCACCACATCGGCCTGCGCTTTGTTCGCCATCGTCCGGATGCTACGGGTTCGCTCGTCGGGACCGGGCGCGTCGGGGATGATCGGCAAGGCCGCCGGCAGGCCGCCGCCATCGGGACCCTGGGCGCCGGTCTCGGCGGTCCAATCGGCCAGCCTCGCCTCGACTGCATCGCGGACACGATCGCCGTCGGCCGCGCCGACTACGACCAGAACCGCCCCACCAGGACCGAAATGGGTACGGTGAAAGTCGACCAATGCCTGCCGATCGACCTCCCGGACGGTCTCCTCGGTGCCGAGGAGGCGCCAGGCGTACGGGTGTTCGGGCGGGTAGATCGCTGCCCGCAGCATGTCCATGGCGACCTGGCCCGGGTCGTCGCTGTCTTCCCGGATCGCGGTGAGGATGTCGCCACGTAACTTTTCGATTTCGAGCACCGGGAACGTCGGCGACATGGCGCAGTCGCCGAGGAGCTCCAGCGTCGATTCAAAGTCGGCGGCACGCGACTTGGCAGCGATGGAAATCGTGTGCCGCGTAGCGGCCGCCGACAGCAAGGCGCCGGTGAAGTCGAGGTGCTCACCGATCTGCGTCTTGGTGCGCGTCTCGGTGCCGCGTTTGAGCATGGCGGCGCAGAAACCGGCCAGCCCCTGGCTTGCAGGGCTCTCGAACGCAGCGCCGGCAGCAAAGCGCATGCTCATCGTCACCGCCGGGGATGCCGCGTTTTCCTGGTGCAAGACGGTCAACCCGTTGGCCAGCACAAAGCGTGTCGGCCGGAAACGGATCCCGGTATCGGCCACGCTCATGCCTGCGCCTGGGGGCGGAACCAACCCACGGTTCGTTGGTTGGGCGCCAGCCGGCGGGCGACGATGTCGCGTACCTGCTCGGCCGTGATCGCTTCGATCTGACCCTCGATCTCGGCAACCGACCCCCACTCGGCGATCGTCGAGAAGTAACCGAGCTGGTGGCCGATGCGCGTCACCCCCTCGTCGTCGAATGCCAACTGGGTGAGCAATTGGTTCTTCGCCTTTCGCAGGGCGTGGTCGGCCGGCTTGGCGGATGCGAGGGCGTCCACCGCCGCGAACAAGGCCTCCTCGACGGCCGCCTCCGCGACACCGTCGCGAACCGTGGCGGAGATCCCGTATAGATACGGCTGCTCCGTCGGCAGCAACGCGCTCGACACGCCGGCGACGAGCTCGGTCTCGACCAAGGCCTGATAGAGCGGCGAGGTCGTCCGCGCGTTGCGGCCGAAGCCACCGGCCCACAGGTTGACGCCCTTGCCACCGGAGAGCACGGCGTCAGCCACCAGCAGCGGCACGAAATCCGCGTCACCGAAGGCGGGCGCGTGGAACGCGATGTCCAGATAACGGGTCGTTCCCGGGCGTTCGACGACGACGCGGCGCTCGCCCTCCTGGTCGGGCTCGCGGGTGCGCACGACGGGCGGCCTCTCCCCGGCCTCGATCGATCCGAAGTACCGCTCGACACTGCGAAGCGCTTCATCGGGGTCGATGTCGCCGACGATCACCAGGGTAGCGTTGTTGGGGACGTAATAGTTCCGGTAGTGGCTGTAAAGATCGTCGCGACTCATCGTCTCGAGATCCGACAGCCAGCCGATCGTCGGCCATCCGTAGGGGTGGGCGCGAAACGCCGCCGCCGCCACCTCCACACCGAGCAGGTAGGCGGGGTTGTTCTCGTTGCCCTGCAGCTCCGAGATGATGACGCTGCGCTCCGACTCGAACTCGTCGTCGTCATATAGGCAGCTCGTCATGCGCTCGGACTCGATGCGTAGCGCCAAGTCGAGGGCGTCGGCCGCCAGGGTTTCGAAGTAGGTCGTCTGGTCGATCCACGTATAGCCGTTCCAGGCGCCCCCGACCCGCTCGATCCACACCTTGAGGTCCTCGCGCGAGATTCCCTCGGTGCCCTTGAAGTTCATGTGCTCGACCCAGTGCGATGCGCCGGTCATGCCGGGACGCTCGTCTTTGGATCCGACGTGGTACCAACACCACACAGAGACCAGTGGCGCGGCGTGCAGCGGGCGCAGCAGGACCTTCAGGCCGTTGGCGAGCTGGTGCTCGATGACTTCGGCGGCGTTGCTCACCGAGACCCCCCGGCGAGGCTTGTCGCCGGCTCCTCGGTCGGAGCCCGCCTGCTGGTCGTATCACTGCCGAGGGACCCCGCTTTGGTGGGCTCCCCGTACAGCGACGGCTCGTACTCGCCCATCAGAGCGCGGGTCTCGCCGTCCGCCGGCGCGAAGGCCTTCTGCATGACGTGCACGCGCCAGACGAAGCGCTGCGGTTTCGTCAATCCAACGATGCATGCGACGTCCATGGTCCCGTAAAAACTCGAGACCACCTCGCTTTCCCATTCGAGCCGCCCGCGCCGAGCGAGAAACTCCGCCAGCGTCGGCTGCCCATCGGCTTCGTACTCGGCGACGATCTCGATCGCTCGGCGCACGTCGCCGGCGGCGTGGAGCTGATAGAGCGTGTACGAGGCGACGATGCCGAGAACGACCGTCGGCAGGACCAGGAACCAGTTGTCCCGATTCAGATTCACACCAACAGCCCCGCGGCAAAGTACAGCACCGTGGCGACGGCACCGCCGACCAGGGCGTACGGAATCTGGGTGACGACGTGCTCGATGTGATCGACGCCGGCCGACAACGACGAGATCACCGTCGTATCGGAGATCGGCGAGCAATGGTCGCCGAAGACGCCGCCGCCGAGAACGGCGCCGACGGTCAGCGGGATCGAGGCATCGAGCTGCCCGGCCATCGAGATCCCGATCGGAAACATGATCGCCCACGTTCCCCACGAGGTACCGGTGGAAAAAGCGATGAACGCCGAGGTCACGAAGAGCAGCGGCGCGGCGCTGACCCCATTGATCCACGGGCTCACCATGTCGGCGACCCAAGGGCCGGTGCCGAGGTCTCGGCACACCTGACCGATCGCCAGGGCAAGCGCCAGAATCGTCGCCACGCCGATGAGCTCGCGGAAGCCGACGACGACGAGCTCAGCCGTCTGCGTGAAGGTGAAAATGCCCTGAACCCGCGCCAGGACGATGGCGGTGGCGACGCCGGCCGACACCGCCCAAAGCACCGACAACGATCCCGAGCCCGCCATGATGAAGTCGAGAAAACCGTGCGCCTCACCATCGCCCGAGGCGACGCGCTCGAGCGCCGACCTGCCGGTCACCCAGAGGCCGAAGAACATGGTGGCGACGGTGACGAGCACGGGGGCGATCAGGTTCACGGCCCGTTCGGGCGGCTTTTCGGCCTCTGTCTCGGTGCCGAAGGACGGTTCCAGCGTGATCGTCTGCTCCGGTAAGGCCCCGTTGTCGCCGTCGAGCGCGGCCTGCTCGGAACGGCGCATCGGTCCGATGTTCCAGCCGAAAACCGCGACGATGACGACGATAACGATCGCCAGGATAGCGTAGAAGTTGAGCGGCACCGCGGCGACCAGCGTCGGCAACGGGTCGAGCCCTTCGGCGGCGAGCAGGCCGAGCACGTAGGCACCCCAGGCGTTGAGCGGGATCAAGATGCAGATCGGCGCCGAGGTCGAGTCGCACATGTAGGCGAGCTTGGCGCGCGACAGCTTGACGCGGTCGTAGAGCGGCCGTGACACCGCCCCAGTCACCAGGCAGGTGATGTTCGACTCGATGAAGATGCTGGTGCCGACAACCACCGACAGCAACTGCGCCGAGACCGGACCACGCACCCAACCGCGGCTCACCATGAAGTTGGCGAAGCCGTTGACGCCTCCCGACTCGCGCATCAGGACGATCAGCGCGCCGACGACGAGCGTAAACAGCAGCACCTCGGCGTTACCGCGGTTGGTAACCACGATCACGAGCTGCTCGATCGTTCCGGAGGCGCCGAGGATCAGGTTGAACCCGGCCAGGATCGTGGTGCCGAGAAGGATCCCGGCGAACAGCGCCAGGTACACCTGGCGGGTCAGCAGCGCCAGAACGATCGCCAAGATCGGCGGCAGAATCGACAGCCATCCGTAGTCGGTCATGGGCGGTGATGGTAGTCGACTACTTCAGGCTGGTCGACAGCACTTCGCCGGTCGAGCTCAAGCGAACGGTAAATACGTAGGGCCGTTGCTCAATCCCGAGCCCCGGAAGATCGAAGCGCAGGTCGTAGTAGCGGACCGTCTGCCCGCTGCCCTCACGTTCGACGCGGACCACCGGGAAACGCGCGAACCACTCGTAGAGCGCCACTTGCTCGCGCAGCGGCTCGGTATCGACGGCGCGCAGCATCTTGGGGTTGACGCCCGGCGCCACTTTCGGCACCTCGACGAAGCGGATGTCGGTATCCCACTTCTCGCCGAGCTCGATATGGGCGCGGTAGTAGCGATCGTCGGTCTCGACGATGCCGGTCCAGTTCAACGGCACAAACGGCGCCGGCACCGCGGCGACGCTGCGGATTTCGCCGATATCGAGCCTGTCGGCTTCCGCCGCCAGCGCTTGCACGGCCACCCACTGCAGCGCCCCGGCCATCAGCACGTAGCCCACCGCCACGCCGATCCCCACCTTGGCGATCCGGCGCGGCGCCTGGCGCAGCAGGTACACCGCGAGCAAGCAACACAACAGGATCCCGAGGAACGTCAGATCGAACGTCCACATCCAATCGAGCGTGAAGCGCTCCCGTCGAAACGGGTACAACAATACGGTGCCGTAGGAGGTCAGCACATCGAGCAGGATGTGGATGTAAACCCCGATGCTGGTGAGCACGAACAGGCGACGGCGTGACACGCCGGGGAAGAACCTCGCGCAGACCATCGCCAGCAACGCGGCCAACGCGAGGCCACCGAGCAGCGAGTGGGTAAGGCCGCGGTGATAGCGGAGGAACGCCAACGGATCGGGGCCGAGCTCGACGATGGCGTCGAGATCCGGCGCCAGGGCGCCGGCGGCGACCAGTGCGATGCCGCGGTTCTCGAGCTCCGGCGGCAACAAGCGATGCGCCACGCCGGACTTGGCGATCAAGCCACCGGCGAGGCCGTGGGTGACCGGGTCCACCTCAGCCTGCCAGGCGCTCGCGCACGAGCGCGCTGGCCGCCTTGCCGTCGATGCGGCCCTGGTAGCGGCTCATCAACTGGCCCATGACCTTCCCCATGTCCGATGGCGACAAGGCCCCGGTGTCGGCGATCACGTCGTCAACAGCGGCGCGCAGCTCGTCGCCCTGGAGCAGGTTCGGCAGATACTCCTTGACGACTTCGATCTCCGCCAGCTCGGCGTCGGCACGGTCCTGACGACCGCCCTTGGCAAACTGCTCGGCGGCCTCACGACGCTGCTTCACCGCGGTGCGCAACGCGCCGATGACCTGCTCCTCAGAGAGGTCCTTGCGGGCCTCGATCTTGCGATTGTGCAGGTCGGAGACCACCATCCGCAGGACGCGCACGGTGAGCTCGTCGCGGGCCTTCATCGCCGCAATCAGGTCGCTTTTCAGACGTTTGAGCATGGCGGAATTGTAGCGCAGTAACCCGTTTCGCGACGGCATGGGAGTGTTCGCCGGGCGGGCCGACAGGCGCCGAGCGCATCGACCTCCACCGCGCGGCATCGGGCTCGCGCAGCCGTGACCCATCGAGATATCCGGGCTAGACTTGCCCGATGGACAGCGCCTATCCGGACAGAAAGCTTTACTACAATGGGATTGCGGCCGTCCGCTACCCGGTCCAATGTCTGCTGACGGCCCTGACGACGGTGTTCTGGGGAACCGCCGCGCTGCTGATCTCGCTCGTCGATCGGCGCGGCAGATGGGTACACGCGTGCGCCAGCAACTGGGGCGCCTCGATTTTCCGTATCTGCAACGTCGAGATGCGGGTCGAAGGCACGGAGAAACTCGATCCGGAAGGTTCCTACGTGGTGATGTCGAACCACCGTAGCCTCTTCGACATTCCGATGGTGCTCACGTCGCTGCCCTTTCCTTTCCGCATGCTGGCCAAAGCTTCGCTTTTCCGTATCCCGTTCATGGGCTGGTACATGTCGCGGGTCGGCTACATCCCGGTCGAGCGCGAGGACCCGAAGAAGGCGCGCCAGAGCCTCGACAACGCCGCCCGCGGCGTCGCCTCAGGCCTGTCGGTGTTGATCTTTCCGGAGGGCACGCGAAGCACCGCGGGCACGGTGTCCCGGTTCAAGCGCGGCGGCGTCAACCTGGCCCACGCCGCCGGTGTTCCGGTGGTGCCGCTCGCCATCATCAACAGTGGTCGGCTACTGCCCCGGGGCTCCTGGCATGCCGACCCGGGAGTCATCACGATGCGCATCGGCGACCCCATCGACCCCGCCGACTTCGCCGAGCCCCGCGCTCTGGCCGACGCTGTCCGGTCCGCGGTGGTGGCGCTGATCGAGGACCGCCGGGAGGCAGCCTGATGTTGTCGCCCGTATGATGATGACGAGCGCGAGTCCGCGAACAGGCACATCGTCACCGGATAGGACCGCGCCGTGATCCCGCTGCGGGACGAGAATCCGACGCTCACAACGCCGTTCGTCAACCATGCGCTGGTAGCCATCAACATCGCCGTGTTCGCCTACCAGTTGTTTCTCGGGTACGAGGGCGGCGACCCCGCCTACATGGGCTTCGTCCAGAAGCTGGCGGTGACGCCCAGTCTCTTACTGTCGCCTTCGACCTGGGCACAGACACCGATCCCGGCGCCGCTGACGCTGCTCACCTCGATGTTCGTGCACGCCGGCATCCTGCACCTTGCCGGCAACATGCTGTACCTGTGGATCTTCGGGGACAACATCGAGGACACCCTCGGGCACCTCAACTACGTGTTCTTTTACCTGGCCTGCGGTCTGGCTGCGGCGCTGTCACAGGTGATTATCGAGCCCGGCAGCACGATCCCGATGGTCGGGGCGAGCGGCGCCATCGCCGGGGTGCTGGGCGCGTACCTCATACTCCATCCGCGCGCCCAGGTCCTCACCTTCGTCTTTCTGGTCTTCTACATCCGCATCATGTACTTGCCGGCCGCCGTCCTGCTCGGCATTTGGTTCGCCATGCAGCTATTCTCCGCCTTCACCGGCGGCGGCGCCGGCGTCGCCTGGTACGCGCACGTCGGCGGGTTCCTGGTCGGCGTGCTGCTCGTCACGACGTTCGTGGGAGGGTCGCGCGGCGGGAAACGGCGACGGCGGGTGCACCCGCCTCACAACCTCAAGGTGGTGCACTGAACGTGACCGAAATCCTGAGCGGCGGCGAAATCGTGACCCTCGATCCGGAGCGCCCGACAGCGGCAGCGATCGCCGTGCGCGACGGCGTCATCGTCGGCGTCGGCGACAAACAAACACTGCGGGACGAGACCCCCGAGGCCGCGGAGAGCGACCTCGCCGGCGGTTGCCTCATCCCGAGCCTGATCGACCACCACGTGCACCTCACGGCGATCGGTCTCGCCCTTCTCAACCAGCGCGAAGAGCAACGCCTCTTCCTGCAACTGGCCGCGGCGTCCTCGAGCACGGCGATCATCGACCGAGTGCGGCGGCGTGCCGCCCGGGTGCCCAAGGGCGATTGGATCCTCGGCATGGGGTGGAACCAGCACGATTGGGGCACCCACGAGCTACCCGTTCACGACGAGCTCAGCCGTGCCGTCCCCGACCATCCCGTGTTCCTCGTGCGCATCGATGCTCACTCCGCCTGGGTGAACGGGGCCGCCCTGGCGCGCGCCGGGATCTCGACAACCACGCCGGATCCCCGGGGCGGCGCGATCCGACGCGACACGGACGGGAAACCAACGGGAATCCTTCTGGAGCGTGCGGTCGAGCCTGTGCTGGAGCGAATCCCGGTCGCCGACGGCTGGGAGATCCGTGAGGCGTTCAAGCTGGCGGCCAAGTCCCTTGCAGCGCGGGGTGTCTCCGAGGTGTTCGACGCCGGCTTCATGGCCAGCCCGGCGATCGTGAGCATGGGGGTCGACTTCGAGTTGATGCTCGAGCTGTTGACCTGGGCCGACGCTGAAGACCCGCTCCCCATCGACGTGAACCTGATGGTTCCGTCACCGAGCAATCTGGCCGCCAAGATCATCGATGATCCCGGCGCCTACCGCGAGCTGTCGCCACGCCTCCGGGTGACCCATATCAAGCTGTTTGCCGACGGCGCGTTCGGCAGCCGCGGTGCCGCCCTCTCCCACCCCTACGCCGACGACCCCGCCACCGCGGGCTTCATGCGCATGACCGACGAAGAGCTCGAATCCGAGACCCGACGCGCTCTCGAGGCAGGCCTCGACATCTCTACCCACGCCATCGGTGACGACGCGGTGCACCGTGTCCTGCGCGCTTACAGCCGCGTCGCCGACGATCTCGGCGACGTCGATCCGGGCCGCTTCCGGATCGAGCATTTCGGCTACAGTTCGCTCGAAGACCAACGAATAGCGACCGAGCGCGGCTTTCTGATCGTCGCCCAACCGAACTTCATCGACCCGAATGACGCGGGCTTCACCATGGAAGACAAGCGATTGGGGGTCGAGAACGGCGATCGCGTGTACCCATGGAAAACGCTGTCGGAGGCCGGTGCCAACCTCGCCCTGTCGTCCGACTACTATGTCGCCCCCGGGCCGCCGCTTCTCGACTTTTACGCGGTCCGTACTCGGGCGAACCGGGCGGGCATGCCCCCTGGCGGGTGGCACCCGCGCGAGCGCCTCCCAGGCGACGAAAGCCTACGGCTGGCGACCTCGGTACACCACGGCGGCGGCGGCCCGCCGGCTGGTGGAGTCATCCGCGTCGGTGCTCCCGCCAGCCTGGCCTTGCTATCGGCGAACCCGTTAACGACCGACGAGAGCGAACTGCTGAGCATCGAAGTGCGCCGAACGCTCCGCCGCGGCGAGGTAACCTACACGGCCTAGTGCTTCGTTGCAGAGATCCGCGTCACATCTTGGCGGCCCTCCACGTCCCTGGCGTTGTTGCGCTTCCTCAAAATACTCCCGGTATTCTTCGTTCAGCGCGCCTAGCCAGGAACGCGGATGACTTGCCAAGCTATAACGCGGATTTCTGCAACGAAGCACTAGCCGCGCACAGCTCAGGGGCCTTCGACAGCCTCGGCCAACGCCTGGTCGAGATCGGCAATCAAGTCGTCGGCGTCTTCGATACCGACCGATAGCCGCACCAGTGCCGGGACGATCCCCATGTAACTGCGGCGCTCCTCGGAAAGCTTGCGATGCGATGTCATCGCCGGGATCAGGGCGAGCGACTCGAGGTCGCCGAGCGTCGGTGCCGTTCCCCACAGCCGCAGCGCGTCGAGAAACCGGGCGGGCTCGTCCGACGTTGCTCCGGCGATCTCGAACGACAATATCGCGCTGTAGTTGCCGTGCGGGTACAGGCGTTCGAGGGTGGCCATTTCGCGCGGTGAGGCTCGACGCCCGACTCCCGGATAGTGGACCTGCTCGACCGAATGGTGGGTGTTGAGGTGGGCGGCGATACGGGCGGCGTTGGCGCATTGGCGCTCGAACCGCAGCGGCAGCGTCTTGAGACCACGCAACACGAGCCAGGCGGTGAACGGATCGACGATCGTGCCGTTGAGAGAGCGCTGCGCCCTGGCGACGTCGATCAACTCGGCCGATCCCGAGAGCACGCCGGCGATCACGTCACCATGACCACCGAGGTACTTGGTCGCCGAATGCACGACCAGCGTCGTGCCGTGTTCGATCGGGCGCAGGCAGCAGGGCGGCGTGAATGTCGCGTCGACAACCAGCGGCACGTGAGCATCGCGACAGGCCGGGCCGAGCGAATCGAGGTCGGCGAGCCGGACGAGCGGATTGGAGAGCGTCTCACAATATACGGCCGACGGTCCCTCCTTACGAAGCGCCTGCGCGGTGAACGGGCGGTCGGCAAAATCGACGTAGACGATCTCCCACCCGAGGCGTTGCGCCTCGCGCTCGAGCCAGTAGATCGTGGCGCCGTAGAGGTCACGAGCACAGACGATCTTCGCCCCGGCTGCGAGTTCGAGGGCGCCGAACGCGGCACCGATGGCCGCCATTCCCGACCCGTAGGCGAGCGCGGCTTCCGCCCCTTCGAGATCGGCGACGGCGTGCTCGAGCGCCGCCACGGTCGGGTTGTGATAGCGGCCGTAGGTATAACCTTCGCCGCCCTCGAAGACGGAGTCGATCGCGGCTGAATCGGCCTGCTCGAACGCCGAGCTCGCGACGATGGGCGTCGAAGTGGGGACGCCGGGCCACGGCACGGCGTCTTTTCCGGAGCGCGCCGAGCGGGTGTCGAAATGCCAGGAGGGACGGGTGCCGTCGTCGCCCTTGCTCACTCCGTTCCCAGGATCTCGGCCATGGTGGTACCGATCGCCGAGGGGCTCTCGACAACCGTCGCACCGGCCTCGGCAAGGGCCCGCATCTTCTCATCGGCGGTGCCTTTGCCGCCGGCGATGATCGCCCCGGCATGCCCCATCCGCTTGCCCGGAGGGGCCGTACGACCGGCGATGAACGCAACGACCGGCAGGGGGTAATCGTCCGCCAGGTACTCGGCGGCCTCTTCCTCGGCGCTGCCGCCGATCTCACCGATCAGCACGACGCCCTTGGTTTCCTCATCCTCGGCGAACATCTCGAGACAGTCGCGAAACGAGGTTCCGTTGACCGGATCCCCGCCGATGCCGATCGAGGTCGATTGCCCCAGACCGACGCGGGTGAGCTGGTCGACCGCCTCGTAGGTGAGCGTCCCGCTGCGGGAGATGACACCGACGATGCCCTCCAGGTGGACGAAACCCGGCATGATGCCGACCTTGCACTTGCCCGGCGAGATGACGCCGGGGCAGTTAGGACCGATCAGCCTACTGCCACGATCGAGGCAGTAGGCCACCGCGTCGACCATATCGAGCGTCGGGATGCCCTCGGTGATACATAGGATCAGGCGCACACCGGCGGCGGCCGCCTCCTTGATGGCGTCGGCGGCGAACGCCGGCGGCACGAAGATCAGCGATACGTCGGCTTCGGTCTCGGCCCTGCCCTCCGCGACGGTATCGAACACGGGGACGGAGTCATCGAACGTCTGGCCGCCCTTGCCGGGAGTCACACCGGCAACCACATTGGTCCCGTACTCGATGCACTGGCGGGCGTGGAACGAGCCCTCGGTGCCGGTGATCCCTTGCACCAGAACGCGGCTATCAGCGTCGACCAGGATGCTCACTTGCCGGCCTCCACGGCCTTGCGCGCCGCCTCGTCGAGGGTGTCGGCAACGATGAACTCGAGCGACGATTCCTGCAACAGCTTGCGGCCCTCTTCCGCATTGGTGCCTTGCAAGCGCACGGTCACCGGAACGTCGACGTCGAGCGTCTGCAGCGCTTCGATGATGCCCATGGCGACCCGGTCGCCACGAACGATACCGCCGAAGATGTTGATCAACACGCTGGTGAGCCCGGGCGCCCGCATGAGGATCCGGAAGGCAGCCGCAACCCGCTCCACCGAGGCGCCACCGCCGACGTCGAGAAAGTTCGCCGGCGTGCCGCCGGCGAGCAGAATCTCGTCCATCGTCGCCATCGCCAGCCCGGCGCCGTTGACCATGCAGCCCACCGTGCCATCGAGCGAGATGTACGACAGGTTGTGCTCGGCCGCCGCGATCTCCAGATCGTCCTCTTCGCTCGGATCGCGCATCGCCTCGAGGTCCGGGCGCCGGAACAAGGCGTTGTCGTCGATGTCGAGCTTGGCATCGAGGGCGATGACCTGACCATCGCCGGTAACGATCAGCGGGTTGATCTCCGCCAGCGAGGCGTTCAGGTCGACGAACATATCGGCCAACTTCTTGACTACCGCGGTGCCGGCGCGGTGGGTCTTGCCCTCGAGCCCGAGTGCGTACGCCACGCCGGCGGCCTCGAACGTCTCGAGTCCCCAGGCGGGAGTAATCCACTCGCTGTGGATCTTGTCCGGCTGGTTGGCCGCCACCTCTTCGATCTCGACGCCGCCCTCGGTCGAGGCGATGATCACCGGCCGCTTCTTCGACCGATCGATCGTGATCCCCAGGTAGAGCTCGTCGGCGATGTCGGCGCCGGCTTCAATCAGAACCTTGCGCACGAGAACACCCTCGGGGCCGGTCTGCGGTGTCACCAGTTGGGTACCCAGCATGGCGCCGGCCAGCTCGCCCGCTTCGCCGGGACTGTCGGCGAGCTTGATGCCGCCACCCTTGCCGCGCCCCCCGGCGTGCACTTGCGCCTTGACGGCGAAACGGGTGGAGCCCTTCTCGGCGAGACGCTCCGCGGCGCCCTCGGCAGCCGCGGCGCTGTCGACGACCTCGCTGTCAGGGACAGGGATCCCGTATTGGCGCAGCAGCGCCTTGGCCTGGTACTCGTGCAGCTTCAAAGCGTAGAGAGGAGGTTCGGACGGCTCTTGTAGATCGCCGTCGCCGCGGCGATCTTCAGCGCATCACCCGGGAGAAACGGCAGGAAACCCATCCACAAAGCCTGCGAGAGCGGCACGTCGAGAAGCAGCGTGAAGTGCAACAGGCCGCAGGTGTAGACCAGCGCCGAACCACCGACCATGGTGGCCACGACCCGCGCCGTCGAAGCTTCCTTGCCGCCGAGAATCCGGCCGATCAGAAAGGCGGCCAGCATCCAGCCGAGAATGTACCCGGCGGTCGCGCCGGTAAGCCCGGCCTGAAAACCGGAACGCACCGGCAAACCGGCGGCCGCCACGGCGGCAAAAACCAGCGGTCCGGCCACACCCCGCCCGGCGCCCAACCATGCGGCACCCAGATAGACGGCGAACGTCTGCAAGGTGATCGGCACGGGTGTGAACGGCAGGGGGATGCGGATTTGCCCGGCGATAAAGATCGTCGTCGCGAACGCCAGGACGACCGCCGCGTTGGTAAGCACGGCGGATGCCGGAGATCGTTCAGCGATCGTCTCTCGTTCCGTGACCAGCATGGGGGCCCCTCGGCAGGTGAGAATCGGCGGAAACCCGCGTCGATGCGAGGCTAACCACGTGCCGCCCCGCGGTCAAGCAACTGTACTCGCCAGCCCCGTCGCCCGCCCGGGCCGCGGCTAGGCGATCGTGCGGCCGATCGCCGCGGCGATCTGGCGTAGCTGCTCCATGAGCTCTTCGAACTGGTCGGGAAACAACGATTGCGGGCCGTCCGACATCGCTTTTTCCGGGTCGTAGTGCACCTCGACCATCAAACCGTCGGCGCCGGCGGCAACCGCTGCTCGCGCCATCGACGCGACCTTGTCGCGAAAGCCGGTGGCGTGGCTGGGGTCGGCGATGATCGGCAGGTGCGTCGCCTGTTGGACAACCGGGATCGCCGAGATGTCGAAGGTATTTCGCAGCGCCGTCTCGAACGTGCGGATGCCCCGCTCGCAGAGGATCACTTCGTGGTTGCCGCCGGCGAGGATGTACTCGGCCGACATCAACAGATCCTCGATCGTCGCCGACAGCCCGCGCTTCAACAACACCGGCTTGGTGGTGCGCCCGAGCGCCTTGAGCAAGGCGAAGTTCTGCATGTTGCGCGCCCCGACCTGGAAGATGTCGACGTACTCGCTCATCAGCTCGATCTGCGACGTGTCCATGACCTCGGAAACGGTCCCCAGGCCGTGGGCATCGGCGGCCTCGCGCATGTAGCGCAAGCCCTCACCGCCCAACCCTTGGAACGAATAGGGCGAGGTGCGGGGCTTGAAGGCGCCGCCGCGCAGCACGCGGGCGCCCGCCTTGGCGACGATCTCGGCGATCTTGTGGATCTGCTCCTCGCTCTCGATCGCGCACGGGCCGGCCATCACGACGACGGGCTCGTCGCCGATCTTGGCACCAGCAACAGGAACGATGGTGTTTTCGGCTCGGAACGACCGCGACACCAGCTTGTAGGGCTTGCTGATCCTGAAGACTTCTTTCACCCCAGCGAGCACCTCGAGCTCCCGGGGATCGATCACCTCGACGTTGCCGCCGACCGCGCCGATCACGGTGCGCTCGGTGCCACTCGATCGGTGAGCGTCGAACCCGAGTTCCGTCAATCGCTCGATGACGTGCTCGATTTGGGGCTCGGACGCCCCTTGCACCATCACAATGACCATGCCGTTTCCTCCCAGCCCCCGCGCGAGAGCTCGCGTAACCGTCTCAGTCGTTTTCATCTTCCTTGAACGCCATTCGCTCCAGGCGCCGCGCTTCGTCGACGATGCGCTCGAACAACCGCCGAATCGCTCCGTCGTCGAGCGGCCCCGAATTCGCCGCCATCACCCGTTTGAAAACCTTCTCTTCCCGATCGGGCTGGTAGATCGGCTCTCCCAAACGTCTCTTGGCGTCGCCGATGTTCCGAACGTTTTTCGCCCGTTCGCTCAACAGACGAACGATCTCGCCGTCGATGCGATCAATCTCGTCGCGCGCTTTCTCGATCGTGGTTCGATCGCGCACGTTCGCGGAATCGCTCACGACCGTGCTCCGTCGCTGCCCGCATCGGACGCGGCCGCGGCCGCCAACCGGCGTGCCGCCTCACACAATGGTGCAACGAACGCGGCGGCGGCGCTTGCCGCGTCATCGTCGGACGCATCGACGCCGCCGGCCGACTCGATCGCGTCAATGATGGCTGACCCGATAACCACACCGTCGGCGTACGGCCCCAACGCCGTGACGTGGCCCGGCTTCTTGATGCCGAAGCCCACGACGAAGGGCTTGGTCGCCAGCCGCCGCACGCGCTGCAGAAATTCTACGGTGCGCCGCGCGACGTCGCTTCGGGCGCCGGTCACCCCGGTCACGGTGACGCAATACGAAAAGTGGGTCGATGCCGCGTCGACCTTGCGGATGCGATCGTCGGGGGCGTTGGGCGCCACCAGGAAGGTCGCCGACATCCCGGCGGACCGGCAGCCGGCCAGGAATTCGTTCGCCTCATCGGGCGGCATGTCAGCGATGATCAAACCGTTAACCCCTGCTTGCACGGCGTCGTTCAGGAAGGAATCCATACCATAGGCGTACAGCGGGTTGCAGTAGCCCATCAGAATCAGCGGCGTGGCGGTCCCCGAGGCGCGAATCTCACCCACCGACGCAAGCGTCTTGCGCACCGTCGTACCGTTGCGTAACGCGATCTCGCTCGAACGCTGGATCGTCGGGCCGTCGGCGAGCGGGTCGGAGAACGGCATGCCGATCTCGATCATGTCGGCGCCGGCGCCGGCGAGCGCGGTGACGATCGGCACCGTCGCGCTGACGGTCGGGTAGCCGGCGGTGATGAACGGCACCACCAACGGGCGACCGGCCTCGCGCCCGGCGGCAAACGCGGCGGTAATGCGATCGGACGCGCTCACCGCAGGTCCTCCTCGGGATGAGCATCGAGGTACTCGGCAATCGCCTCGACGTCCTTGTCGCCACGACCGGACAGGCATACGACGACGCGGTCGCTTGCCCCGAGGTCGCCGGCCGCCGCCATCTCGTAGAGCTTGGCGATGGCGTGGGCGCTCTCCAGTGCGGGAATGATTCCCTCGCAGCGCGACAGCCGTTGTAGGGCCGCCACCGCCTGGGAATCGGTGACCGAGGTGTAGGTCACCCGCCCGCTGTCCTTCAAATAGGCGTGCTGCGGGCCAACGCCCGGATAGTCGAGACCGGCCGAGATCGAGTGCGGTAGCTGCACCTGGCCGTCGTCGTCCTGCAGCAAGTACGAGCGGGCGCCGTGCAGAATGCCGACGGCACCGCGCGACAGCGTCGCCGCATGGCGGTCCGTGTCGATGCCCTCGCCCGCCGCCTCGACCCCGACCATCGCGACGTCATCGTCGAGCCAGTCGGCAAACAAGCCGATGGCGTTGCTGCCTCCGCCCACACACGCCAACAGCAGGGTGGGCGCCGCCTCTCCGGCAGCGGCGAGCTGGGTGCGGACCTCACGTCCGATGACGGTCTGGAAGTCCCGCACCAACGCCGGATAAGGGTGCGGGCCGACCACCGAGCCGAGGATGTAGAAGGTCGACTCGACGTTGGTCACCCAGTCACGGATCGCCTCGTTGGTGGCGTCCTTGAGGGTGCGGCTACCCGACGAGACCGGCACCACCCGAGTGCCGAGAAGCTCCATTCGAAAGACGTTGAGCCTCTGGCGCCGCATATCCTCCTCGCCCATGTACACCGTACAGTCGAATCCGAACATGGCCGCAACAGTGGCGGTGGCGACGCCGTGCTGGCCGGCGCCGGTCTCGGCGATGACGCGATGCTTGCCCATGCGGCGGGCCAGCAGCCCCTGGCCAATCGTGTTGTTGATCTTGTGGGCGCCGGTGTGGAGCAGGTCCTCGCGCTTCAGCCACACGGTGGCGCCGTCGATCTCGTCGCCGAGCCCACGCGCCCGGTACAGCGGCGTCGGCCGGCCCGCATAGTCGCACAGGAGGCACTCGAGCTCGGCGGTGAACTCGGCGTCATTCATCGCCTCGGTGTGCGCTTGCTCGAGCTCGAGCAGCGCCGGAATCAGCGTCTCAGGGACGAAACGCCCGCCGAATCGGCCGAACCGGCCGCGGTCGTCGGGCAGCCCCGCGTGCCGTGTCGTCGCGGTCATCGGTAGCGCTCCAGGGCGCGGGCAAACGCCTTCAATTCGGACGCGTCTTTGACGCCGGGCTCGGCCTCGACCCCGGACGAGACGTCGACCGCCCAAGGCCGAACCTGCTCGATCGCGGCGCCAACATTGTCGGCCCGCAGGCCCCCTGCCAACACCACGCGCCGATGCGAGGCCAGCAGGGCCGCCGCCTGCCAGTCTGCCGGCTGCCCAGTGCCGCCATACACACCCGGAACGCCGGCATCGACAACCAGCGTGCAACCGGCGTAGGTCTCGGCCCGCGCCTGGGCGGCCTCGGGCGTTGTCCCCGGCGCCAGGCGCAGCACCTTCCAGGCCGGCTTGGGCGCAGCGGCGCATGACGCCGCCGTTTCGTCGCCTGCAAGCTGCACGAAGTGCAACCCGACGCCGGCGCTCGTCTCGCTGAGGATCTCGGGCGACGGGTCGACGAACACGCCAACCTTCCAAACCTCTTCCGGGATCTCGTCGGCAATCGCCACCGCGGTATCGATCGTCACGGCGCGCGGGCTACCCGGCCAGAACACGAAGCCGAGAGCATCGGCCCCGGCGGATATCGCTGCCGTGGCGTCGGCGACGTTGGTGATACCACACACCTTCCAGTACACCCCACTCATGGGATCGGCTCCGCCATCCAGCGCCCGCCGCTCATGGGATCAACTCCGTGATATCGCCAAGGTCCTCGAGATCCTCGATGTCGGCGAGCTCGATGAGGCCGGTGTTCGGCCGCGGTGTCGGAACCGCCGCACTGCCGGCATCCACGAGATCGCGCAGCACGGCACCCGGCTCCTCGGCCGTGACCAGCACCGTGCCGACCAGGACCGCATCAAAGCCCGCCGCCGCCGCTCGGGCCACATCGGCGGCGTCGGCAATGGCGCTCTCGGCGACCGAGATCAGGCCCATCGGAAGCTCCGGTGACAATCGTAGGGCGTGGTCGACATCGAGCTCCATCGTGTCGAGGTTCCGGTTGTTGATGCCGACGATGCCGCTTCCCGCCTCCACGGCGGCGACGAGCAGGTCCGGCCGGTGGAATTCGACGAGAGCATCGAGGCCAACCGAGTGCGCGGCCTCAACGAAGTCCTCGAGAGCCGCCCCGTCAAGAAGCTCGGCGATCAACAGCACCGCGCTCGCCCCCGCCGTGGCGGCGCGAAACACCTGGTAAAGCTCGACGATAAAGTCCTTGCGCAGCGTCGGCAGCTCGATCGTCGTGCTCACCGCCACCAGGTCGCCGATCGAGCCCGAGAAGAAATGCTCCTCGGTGACCACGCTGACGGCGGCGGCGCCGTTGTCCCGGTAGGTGACGCCGAGCTCGCCGGGCTCGAAATCCTCGCGCAGCTCGCCCCGAAGAGGGCTGGCACCTTTGACCTCCGCGATCACGGCGACGCCGGGAGCTTCGAGAGCCGACCGCAAGCGACCACCGATAGAGCGGCGGCCGAGCTCTTCCGCTTCCGCGCGCAACTCCGCCTCGCCGGTCTGGGCGCGGTGCTGCCTGGTGGTAGCGCGCGCCGCGTCGACGAGATCGGCAAGCGACAGACTCATGGGGTCGCCTCCCCGCAGGCTTCAACGAGGGCGGCGAGGCGTTGCGCGGCGGCGCCGCCGTCGATCGCCGCGCGCGCCATGCTCAGCCCTGATTCCATATTGTCGGCCGCGCCGGCGACGTAGATCGCCGCGGCCGCGTTCAGCGCCACGACATCGGCATGCGGTCCACCTTTGCCGGCGAAGATCGCCCGGATTGCAGCGGCGTTGTGCGCAGCGTCGCCACCGGCAAGATCGCTGAGGGTGGCCGGCTCGATGCCGAAGTCGGCCGGGGCGACTTCGTACACGTCGACCGATGATCCGTTCCACTCGGCGATCTTGGTCGGGCCGATGGTGGAGATCTCGTCCAGGCCGCCGGCGCCATGAACGACGAGCGCGTGCTCCGCACCGAGCTCGCCCAGAACGCGCGCCAGAGTCTCGACCAGGGCCTCGTCGTATACGCCGACGAGCTGGCGCCGGGCTCCCGCCGGGTTGGTCAGCGGACCCAGGATGTTGAACACGGTGCGGACACCGAGATCCTTGCGCGGCCCGATCGCGTGTTTCATGGCCGGGTGCTGAAACGGGGCGAACAAGAACGCGAAACCGACCGACGCGAGGATCTCCGCCTGCCGTTGCGGATCGTCGAGAAGGGTGACACCGAGCGCCTCGAGCACGTCGGCGCTACCGCACGAGCTCGAAACACCGCGATTGCCGTGCTTGGCAACCGTCACGCCGGCGCCCGCGGCAACCAACGCCGCGGCGGTCGAGATGTTGATCGTGCCGGCCCCGTCGCCGCCGGTACCGGCGGTATCGACGAGCCGCTCCGCATTGCAGCTGACCATGATCGCCGCCGCGCGCATGGCCTCGGCGCTGCCGGTGATCTCCTCGACGGTCTCGCCTTTCATGCGCAACGCCACCAGGTAGCCGGCCACCTGCGACGGCGTCGCCTCACCCGCCATGATCGCCTGCATGGCCCGGCGCGCTTCGTCGCGCGTCAGGTCGACGCCATCGACAACTTTTCGGATGACGCGAACCAGCATCGGCCTATCGCTCCAGCTCGCCGCAGGCGACGAGGAAGTTCTCGAGCAGGGCCGGCCCGTCGGGCGTGGCGATCGACTCCGGGTGGAACTGCACCCCGTATAGCGGCCACCGGCGGTGACGCACCCCCATGATCAGGCCGTCGGCTGTCGTCGCGGTGACCTCGAGGCATTCGGGCAGGCTGTCGCGCTCAACGACGAGCGAGTGATAGCGCGCCGCTTGGAGCGGCTTCGGCAGGCCTTCGAAAAGGCCGTCGCCGCAATGTTCGATCGCAGCCGTCTTGCCGTGCACGACCTCCGGTGCGCGACAGACGACGCCGCCGAGAGTTACGACGATGGCCTGGTGGCCGAGGCAAACACCGAGGATCGGCACCTCAGAGCCCAGCGCTTCGATGATCTCACAGCATGCACCAGCGTCCTCGGGGCGCCCCGGGCCGGGTGACATGACGATCCCGGCCACGGCCTCGGCCCGCGCACCGTCGGCATCGATCGCGTCGTTGCGTCGCACCGTGAGCTCGGCACCGAGCTCCCCGAGAGCCTGTACGAGGTTGTACGTGAACGAGTCGTAGTTGTCGATGACCAGGATCATGACGCGGGGCGCTCCGCGCGGCTCGCCCAGGAGAGCGCCTGCAGCGCCGCGGCGGCCTTCTGATTGGTCTCGTCGTACTCGCGTTGCGGTACCGAGTCGGTGACGATACCGGCGCCGGCCTGGACCTCGGCGCTGCCATCGCGCATGACGATGGTGCGGATCGCGATGCAGGAGTCGAGATTGCCGGCGAAGTCCGCGTACAGGATCGCGCCGGCGTAGACGCCGCGCGCCACCGGCTCGAGATGATCGATAATCTCCATGGCTCGGATCTTCGGGGCGCCGCTGACCGTCCCCGCCGGGAAGGCGGCGAACAGGGCTTCGATCGGCCCAATCTCGGGACGCAGCATCCCCTTGACGCTCGAGACCAGGTGCATGACGTGGGAGTAACGCTCGACCTTCATGAACTCGGGTACGCTGACGGAGCCGTACTCCGCCACGCGCCCGACATCGTTGCGGCCTAGGTCGACCAGCATGAGATGCTCGGCGCGCTCCTTCTCGTCGCCGATGAGCTGTTCTCCGAGCTCGCGATCGCCCTCCTCGTCGGCGCCGCGCGGCCGGGTGCCGGCGATCGGCCGATTCTCGACCACACCGTCGGCCACGCGAATGAGCATCTCGGGGGATGACCCCACGACGTGGGCCTGCCCGGTGTCGAGAAGAAACATGTAGGGCGACGGGTTGATGGCGCGCAACGCCCGATAGACGCTCAGCGGATCGGCGGCCATCTCGCAGGTAAGCCGCCGCGACAAGACGATCTGATAGGCGTCGCCCGCCGCGATGAGTTCCTGCGCCTTCTCGACCGCGGCGCAAAACGCTTCCCGGTCGAGGCTCTCGGTGATCTCACCGAGAGCATCAAAGGTCCCGTCGTCGGCTGGAACTTCGTCGAGCGGGGCGGCGGCTCGGGGCTCGGCGTCGAGCACCGCCGACAGACGCTCCAGTCGGTCGATCGCTGCCTCGTAGACGGCTTCGAGTTGCTCCGTCGTGGCATCGTCCGGGACCCGGGCGTTGGCTACCAACACCACACGGTGACGCAGGTGGTCGAACGCCAGGACGCTGTCGTAGTAGGCGAGGCTCACCCACGGCATGTCGTCGTCCGGTGGATTGCTCTCCGGGATATCTTCGACCCAGCGGATGGCATCGTAGCCGATATAGCCCACCGCGCCGCCGGTGAACGGCGGCGCCCCGGCCACCGGCTGCGCCTGGTAGCGACGCTGGAGCTCGCCGAGCGCCGCTACCGGATCGCCGTCGATTTTCTCTCGTGCACCGTCATCGGTGAGCTTGCTCAGGCCCGAGGCGTCGCCCTCGACCTCCAGAAACGGATCACCCCCGAGGAAGGAATAACGGCCGATATGTTCGCCGCCGGCGGCGCTCTCGAGCAGAAACGGGCGGCGCAAACGACCGGCAACGCGCAGGTAGGCGCTCACCGGGGTCAGCAGATCGGCGAGGCGTTCGGCGCATACCGGGACGAAGTTTCCCCGCTTCGCCGCGGCGGCGAACTCGGAAAACTCGGGAAACACGCGCAGACACCTCGACCGTTCGATCAACGGTCCAGCCTCCATTCGGTCGTTTCAGTGTGGGAAAGGCGAGAAGTGGAAGCTGGCCCCTACCAGGACCAAACCCAATATCGCCCGTCGCGGGAGGCTAGCCCGCATATCTCGACGGCTCGCGGGCCATTGCGCTCGCGCCGCCGCGAGCCGTCGAGATATGCGGGCCACGCAGACGGAGCTCGATCGCCGGTTCGAGAATACCGGATTAAGAATGTGCCGCGCATGAGCGTCGCTCCGTTGCTGAGCCTGGATGGTAGCAACGTCGCGACGCGGCGGTCAATCGGTGTGCCGACTTCATCGGAGCGACCGTCAGCCTGCTTGCGCGACGGTCCCAACAGGGTGCGGAAGCCGCGTCGTGGTTTTACGCCACCCTCTTCCTGCTCGCCGACTAGCCGCCGGCGAACGTCGGCAACCAAGCGCCGCCGACGGCGATCACGGTGCCGAACAGCCATAGAATCGTCGCGACCGTGATGCCCTGCCCCTTCGAGAGCTTCATCACGCCGACGCATCCGGTGACGATCAGGACGGCATACCACAGGAGGAACAAATCGATGCGGGCGAAGAATGCGTGCATCCAGATGGGCGTATCGGGTCCCGAAAAAACGAGGTCGAGGCCGAGCGTCGGCGTGATTCTGGAAGCGTCCTCGAGGCGCCGAATCACCGGTGGATTCATGTTGAGGATAACGGTTGCGTAGATGCTGTAGAGAAGCGGCCGGACAACTGCAGCCGCCGCGGCGACGCCGAAGGCGCGGCCGAAGGTGACGCCGGCCCCCCCCACGATGGCCCCCAGGACCCAGATGACAAGCGCCGTCATGGCGATCATGACGAGCAAGATGATCGACGACAGGTAGGCGAAGACCGACCCGGCCAACATCATAGTGTTCTGCATCTGCTGAAGCTGCTCGGGCGAGATCTCCGACCCCTGGGCGCGCATGCCCGCCACCGCGGATTCAACCATGATCCGCTGGGTGATCGGCATGTTGTAGATCGCCATCCCGGTGGAGAACACCGCGATCCACACCATGATCCAGACCGACAGCATGGGCTTGGCGTCGAGCGCTCGCCAGCAGTCCTTGGGCGCGACGATGGCGTTGAGAAACGGTCCGAACACGGCGCTGATGCTGAACGACCCCGCGGATTCGGGGTCGGCGGTCGTTTCGGCGCCAGCCACCGGTTCCGGGGAGACTTCGGCGTCAGCCGCAGCTTCGGGCGCGGCTTCGGCGTCAGCCGCAGGTTCGGGGGTGACGTCAGCCGGCGGGTCGGGCGGGGCTTGCGGATCCAGATCGTCGGTCATGAAGATCTCCTCGTTCGGACGGGGTCGGGGCGTCGCTCACATCAGATCTGTGCCGCCGTCGGGTGCCTCCTGCGCTGAGACCCTATCATTTGCCAATAATCGCTCGACCACTTCCCGCATCATGTCCAACGGATCGACGCCGGTATCGCCGGTCAAGATCCGGAACTGGGCGGCGGCCTGGCGGATGAACATCTCGAGCCCCTCGATGGTCGTGCAGCCACGACCGGCGGCCTGACGCAGCAGCGGTGTGGTGCGCGGCCGGTACACCATGTCGAAGACGACCTCCCCGCCGCTGAGCCATTCGGGAGGGAAAGGCGTGGACTCCGCCATTGGGGTGCCTTGCATCCCGACCGGCGTCGCGTTGATGACGATGTCGAAGTCGCCGCCGTCGAGTTGCTCCAGGCCGGCGCTCTTGGCACCGGCGAGCTCTGCCGCCTCTCGGGCGCGTGCCTCCGTTCGGTTGAGGATCGTCACGTCGGCACCGGCACCGACGAGGGCCGTGGCCCCGGCGCGCGCCGCGCCACCGGCACCAACCACGGCGATCCTCGCCGCCTCTACCGGCCGAACGGCGACGAGCGCCGCAACGACGGCGCCACCGTCGGTGTTGTAGGCGGCGAGGCGGTCGCCCTCGAACACCACCGTGTTGGCCGCACCGATGGCGGTCACGACTTCATCGCGACGAGCGCTGCGTGACGCGATCTCCTGCTTGAACGGCATCGTCACGCTCACGCCTCGGAAGCCCATCCCGATCGCCAGATCGAGGACGCCGTCGAGGTCCTCGCCGGCAACCGGCACGTAGGCGACATCCAATCCGCGTGCTTGAAAAACAGCGTTGAAGATCGCCGGCGACAGTGAATGCCCGATCGGGTGACCGATGAGCCCGCAGAAACCCGTGCCCCTTCGCCAGCCGCACACCCGAAGCTCCTCGACGAGCTCACGAAGGGACCACTGCCCGGCCGCGACCTCACTGCCCACAGTCGCCGCCGCGTACACGAGCGCCGCTCCCCGCCCCGCCGCCAGCAACCGGCTCGCCTTGCCCGCCTCGCCCATGCAAAAACACGTCGCCGGCTGCCCCGACGCGATGAGCTGCTCGCCGGCGCCCAGTAAGGGGAGCGCGTCGGAGGGAACGTCGGCGATGGCGACCAGCTTGGCCATCGACGGCGCCAGCGCGGCGATTCGCGCCACCTTCTCCGCCAGATCGGGTGGCCGCGAGCAGTGCCAGTGATGCGAGACGATGACCGGACAGTCGGCGCGATCGAGAAAATCAGCGACCCATTCCGCTTCGATCTCGACGTCAACGAACGCCGCACCGGCGGCCGCAGCCTGCTCGATGCAGCGCCGGCGGCTCGGTTCGTCGCCCTCGAAGCGGCCCCCCTGCCATGGCGGCCGTAGGGTGAAGCCGACCGGCAGCGGGCAGCTCTCCACCAAGTCGACCAGGCCCCGCGGGCCGAGGTCGAGCGGCGCGTCGAGAGCGTCGAGCCGGATCTCGACGAGGTCGGCGCCGTCGAGGCGACCGAAGCGCCGTCGCAATGCAGACGCGTCGCGCTCGGCCAGGCTGACGCAGATGCGGGTATCAGGGCCGAACGGCCACCGCGGCGCGGGGCTCACCCGTCAGTCGGTGCGTTCACGGCACAAGGCCACCGCCGTAGGGCGCTCGATGCTGGGCTCCTCGCCGCACAGGGCGCATCCGGTATCGCGCTTGACCCGCACCGCCCGAAACGACGTTTCGCGCATATCGATGAGCAGCAGCCGCCCGATCAACGAAGATCCCTCTCCGATCCCGAGCTTGAGCGCCTCGGTCGCCAGAATGGTTCCGACGACGCCAGGCAACGATGCCAACACCCCCGCTTCCCGGCACGGCGCTTGTTCCGGCGGCGGCGCCGGAAAGATGCACCGGTAGCAGGGTCCCAGCGGCGAGTGGACAACGGTCGCCTGGCCTTCGAATTGGTAGATACTGCCGGTAACCAGCGGCGTGCCCGCCAAAACGCAGGCGTCGTTGACGACGTAACGGGTGGCGAAGTTGTCGCTGCCGTCGATGACCAGGTCCCAACCGTCGATCAGCCCGGTGGCGTTGGCGGCCGAGAGTCGATCCACAATCGGCACCAGCTCGACATCCGGGTTCAACCCGTCGAGACGCTTCACCGCCGCTTCGGCCTTGTAGCCACCGATATCATCCGTCGAGAAAAGAATCTGCCGCTGCAGGTTCGAACGCTCGACAATGTCATCATCGAGCAGCCCGAGCTTGCCGATACCCGCCGCCGCCAGGTACTGGGCCACCGGGCAGCCGAGGCCGCCGACGCCCACCAGCAACACGCTGGTTCCGAGCAACCGCTGCTGGCCGGAGAGACCGACCTCCGGCAACGTCAAATGCGCCTGGTAGCGCTCCGTCTGCTCGGCCGAGAGGGGCGCGCCGCTCATTGGACCTGGTCCGAGCCCGGCAGGTTCCAATGAATCGGCGACGAGCGTCGATAATCCTCCGACTCCATCTGGATCGTCGTGTGGGTGATCGAGAAGTTGCGACGCAACAGCTCGTTGATCCGGCCGAGCAACGCGTCCGACTCCGCCAGCGTCGCCGTGCGCACTTCGACGTGGCACGACATCGCGTTCATTCCGGAGGTCAGACTCCAGACGTGCAGGTCGTGAACGCTGATGACGCCGTCGACCTCGGCGATCGCCGTGCCGACGTCTTCGAGCTCCATGCCCCGCGGAATCGCTTCCAGAAGAACGTCGACCGACTCCCGCAGCAGGCGGTAGGCACCGAAGATGATGATCACCCCGATCAACACCGAAAGAATCGGGTCGATCAGGTAGTTGCCGGTCAGCCACATGAACACACCGCCCGCCACGACGGCGACCGACGACAGAAGATCGCCGAGGACGTGCAGGTAGGCGCCCCGCATGTTCAGGCTGCCCCCGTGCCCCGACAGGAACGCCAGCCCGACAGCGTTGGCCACCAGACCAATGGCCGCTACCACCAGCATCGTTCCGGTGGAGATGTCGGGCGGCTCGAAGAAGCGGTCGTACGCCTCCCAGAAGATGAACAACGACATCACGACGAGCGTAACGCCGTTGACCAGCGCGGCGAGCACTTCGAGGCGGTACCACCCGTAGGTCTTGGTATCGGTCGGCGGTCGGGTGGCGAACCCCAGCGCCAGGTAAGCGAGGCCGATCGCCAGCACATCGGTGAGCATGTGACCGGCATCGGCGAGCAAGGCGAGGCTGTTCGACAGGTAGCCGCCGATGACCTCGGCCACCAGGATCGCCGCGGTGAGTCCCAGGGTGGCGCGCAGACCCCGCCGTTCGGCGGCGCGACGGCGACCGGTGGAGTCGGGACCACTACCGTGACCGGGCGAGTGGTTGTGGCCGTCAGAGTGCGTGTGGCCGTGCATTCCGCGATCCTAACAGGCCGTGGTGAACGGATGATGGTCGGGCCGCGACGACGCGAGGCCGCTCGCTTCGTGAGCCGTTGAAAGTTCCGGGCTACCCGGCGGCGGCCACGTGCCCGAGCACCTGCAACAGGATATGGGCGGCGTTGGCCGCGGTGATACCGGTTGGGTCGAGGCCGGGGGCCACCTCGACGAGGTCGAACGCCAGCACCCGCTGCTGCTGCCAGATCTCGTCCAGGAGGGTGAGAACCTCGCGGACGTCGGGGCCGCCTGCCACCGGGTAGCCGGTTCCGGGAGCGTGCGCCGGGTCGAGCAGGTCGATGTCGAGGCTGATGTACAACGGCATCCCGGCGGTCAAATCAGCGATCTCGGCCGCCAGCGCTTCGCTGCCGATCGCCTGCCACGGGCGCGCCGGGACTACGAGCCCGGCCGTATCCATGGTGTCGAGCTCCTCGAGCCCGTACGACCGGACACCGGCGATGCACGTCGTGGCGGCCTCGAACCCGCCCCGATCCCACACCCGCGGGACGACGCAGGCATGCGACAACGGGTCACCCTCGTACGACGCGAAGCAATCCGGGTGGGCATCGAGGAGGATGAACGCCATCTCTCCGAACGCCTTGCGGGCCGCGGTGGCGAGCGGCGGCGTGACGGCGTGATCGCCGCCGATGCCCAGCAAGAAAGCATCGGGGTGTTCCGCGAGAGCTCGGGCGGCGGCGTCCTCGATTGCCTGCCAGCGCTGCTCGCCGGTGTCGTCGGGGCGACCGGCGTCGCCGTGGTCGATGACGCGAACGTCGTCGATCGGATGGCCCGCCTCGTTGATCGCCTCGGCGGTACGCGCCCATTCGCGGATCGCGGCCGGCCCCTCATCGGCACCGGCACGAAAGGCATCGCCGCCGCCGAACGGACAGCCGACGACAACGACCGTCTTGTCGGCCTCGACGGTTTTGCCGAGACCGAACCAAGGATCGATGGCGCGCATGGCGTGAGGGTACTACGCTCTGCTGTCCTCACCTTGAGAGAGAAAGAGAGCGACCGTGTCGTCGACCAAGAAATATAAGGGGTTCACCACGAAAGCGGTCCATATCGGCCAGGATCCTGACCCTGCCACCGGTGCCGTCATCCCGCCGATCCACGCCACCTCGACCTACATCCAGAAAGAGTTCGGCGTGCCGGGCGAATACGTCTACAGCCGCAGCGGCAACCCGACACGCCGCAACCTCGAGGCCACCCTCGCAGCGCTCGAAAACGCCGATCACGCCGTCGCCTTCGCCAGCGGCACGGCGGCCGTCGACGCCTGCCTGCGATTCCTCGGCCCCGACGACCACGTAGTGTGCTCGGAGTCCGTCTACGGCGGCACCTACCGGCTTTTCGAGCAGGTCCTGCGCCGCGCCAGCGGGATCGACTTCACCTACGTCGACACTTCGAATCTCGACGCCACCGAAGCAGCGTGGAACGAGCAGACCCGGATGCTGTTCGTCGAGACGCCGACCAACCCCCTGATGCAGCTCACCGACATCGCCGCGGCGGCGGATCTCGCGCAGCGCACGGGCGCCTTGCTGGTGGTCGACAACACCTTCATGTCTCCCTATCTGCAGCAGCCTCTGGATCACGGCGCGCACCTGGTGCTGCACTCCACGACGAAGTTCATCAACGGTCATTCCGACAGTATCGGCGGTGTCGTCTGCACCAACCGCCAGGACCTCGCCACCAGCCTCGACTTCGTCGCCAAGAGCGCCGGCGCAACGCTGTCGCCGTTCGAAGCCTGGCTCATCCAGCGCGGCGTCAAGACCATGGCCTTGCGCATGGAGCGATCGCAGGAAACCACGAAGCGGTTGGTCGCCGTTTTGAACGATCACCCGGCGGTCCAACACGTCTATTACCCAGGCCTTGAAAACCACCCGAACCACGCCCTGGCGAAGCGTCAGATGAGCGGCTTCGGCGCCATGCTGAGCTTCGACCTCGCCGGCTTCGACGCCGCCAAGGTGTTCTTGGACGCGATCGAGGTGATGGTGCTGGCCGAGAGCCTCGGTGGCGTCGAGACGCTGATCTCGCATCCGGCCTCGATGACGAGCGCCTCGATCCCGGAGCACGTGCGCCTCGAGAGCGGCCTCGGCAACGGCTTGGTCCGTATCTCGGTCGGCATCGAGGATGCCGATGACCTGGTAGCCGACGTCGAACAGGCGCTGGCGCGCTTGGTCTAGCCTGGATATCTCAACGGGTAGCTACTGCGCGAGCGACTCGCCGATCCATCTCAAATACGCGGCGGAGCCGGCCGTGACGGGCAAGGCGACGACTTCCGGACAATCGTAGGGATGCAATTCCTCGAGCACGGCGGTCAGCTCCTCGACGTGGGCGTCGTCGGTCTTGCAGATCAGCAGGACCTCCGCATCGTCCTGCACCTTGCCCTCCCACCAGTACAGCGACCGCACGCCAGCTATGATGTTGACACACGCTGCCAACCTCTTTTCCACCAGCGCCGCGGCGATCCGTGCCCCGATCGCCTCGTCGGGCGCCGTACTCAACACCACCATCGCTTGCGTTGACATCGACATTGATCGACCCTCGAGAGAAGGCGTTGTCCGCCTCGAAGTGCTTGTCCTGAAAGGACTTCCCTGCTACCATCCGCCTCGCTGAGCGTCAAGCGCGGTGCGTGCTCGATGAGCGAGATGAATACCGCTTCCAAGCGGGCATCATCGACAAAGTTCAAGTGTTTTGCAACGCCCGGTAGCTCGCCACGCTGGAGCGACCGCTCCCTTCTCTCTGTCCCGCTGTCGTCATGCCTCTGATCGAGCACATCCACGCCATCGAGATCCTCGATTCGCGCGGCAACCCGACCCTCGAGGTCAACGTGATCGCCGACGACGGCAGCTTCGGGCGCGCCGCCGTTCCCTCCGGCGCCTCCACCGGGCCCGCCGAGGCACTCGAGCTGCGCGACGGTGACGAGACTCGCTACAACGGCAAGGGTGTGTTGCAAGCGGTCGAGAACGTCAACGTTTCGCTCTACGAGGCGCTCGCCGGGGTCGAGACCACCGACCAGATTCTGATCGACCGCATCCTCCTGGAAGCAGACAGCACCGAGAATAAGTCGCGCCTCGGCGCCAACGCCCTCCTCGGCGTCTCCCTCGCAGCAGCCAAGTGCGGCGCCGAGGCTAGCGGCCTGCCGCTGTTCCGCTACCTGGGCGGCGCCCACGCCAACATCCTTCCGGTGCCGCTGCTCAACGTCATCAACGGCGGAGCGCACGCCGACAACGCCCTCGATGTTCAGGAGTTCATGCTCGCGCCAGCCGGCTTCGACACCTTTGCGGAAGCGCTTCGCGCCGCCGCCGAATGTTTCCACGCCCTCAGAAATCTGCTCCAGGACAAGGGGCTGAGCACGGGTGTGGGTGACGAGGGCGGCTTCGCCCCCGAGGTAGCAACCGCGCGCGAATCGCTCGATCTGCTCATGGCCGCCATCGAGGTCGCGGGATTCCGGCCCGGCGATCAGATCTACGTCGCCATCGACGTCGCCGCCGGCGAAGTCGGCACCCCGGAAGGTCCACCGTATCGTCTGCCCGGCGAAGGTTTCGACGAGGCCTCGTCCGAACAGCTCATCGACTGGTACGCCGACCTCACGGCTGCGTATCCGCTCGTCTCGATCGAGGACGGGCTCGGCGACGAGGATTGGGCGGGCTGGAAAAAGCTCACCGATGCACTCGGCCGCAAGGTGCAGCTCGTTGCCGACGATCTGTTCGTAACCAACACCGAGCGCATCAAGCGCGGCCTGCGCGAGGGCATCGCCAACGCCGTGTTGATCAAGCCGAACCAGATCGGCACCCTCACCGAAACCATGGCGGCGATCAACCTCGCTCGCAGCCGCGCCTACGGCGTGATGATCTCGCACCGTTCCGGCGAAACCTCCGACACGACGATCTCCGACCTCGCCGTCGCATCCGGGTGCGGTCAAATCAAGGCCGGCTCGGCCTCGCGCGGCGAGCGCGTCGCTAAGTACAATCGTTTACTTTGGATCGAAGATGCGCTGGGCGAGACGGCGTCCTTTGCGGGAGCATCGACGTTTCGCCAGGCTGTGGAGCACTGACGTGCGCGTTCGCATTCTCATTGCACGACGCAGGCCGCGAAAGCTGGTGTCGCGAACCAGCCGTAGACGGTCCGGCCGGATGGCGGTGATCATCACGCTCACCGCGCTGCTCGGCAGCATCTACGCGCTGCTCGGCGAGAACGGCATCGGCGCGGTCATGCAGATGCGCGGGCGCGCCACCCAGCTTCGCTACGAGATCAGCGCCAAGGAACGGGACAATCGCGAGGTACGCGACGTCATCCGTCCGTTACGCGAGGGCGATCCCGACGCCATCGAGCGGCTGGCGAGGGAAAAGCTGTTCTTGGTGCGCCCCGGTGACACCGTCTACGTGTTGCAGCCGGAGTCGCGCCCCAAACCCCCGGTTATGACCCAATCCGGATCGCCGATGGCACCGTCCGTGCCCTCGGGACGCTGAGTCGATCGATGCCACGCTTCGGCGTCTTCGGGTGGGGCGTGGTCGCCCCCAAGAGCCCCAACATCGACGCCTTCGCCCGCAACCTCGCATCGGGCGAATCGTGGCTCACCGCCTTCGACGGCTTCGGCCCGTCTACATTTCTGGTCGGCAAACCGGAGTTCGACTTCAACGACTACCGTAGCTGGGTCGACGAGCGTTTCCCGCCGAGCAAATTCCCGCAGCTCGAGCAGAAGATGGGCTGCACGACACTCTACGCGCTCGGCGCGTTCATCCAGGCCCTGCAGCAAAACCCCGGAATCGAAGACACACTCAAGGATCTGGGACCCAAGACCCAGGTTCTGATCGGCACCGGTGTCGGTGACTTGCCGACGCAGTACGACCTGAGCCTCGAGCTTCACGTCGCCCAGCGGCGCTGGAACCGATTCTGGGCGAGCCCGGAGCGAAACTCCGACCGCGAAGGCTACGAAAACGCCAGCGACGCCGAACGCGTTCGGCTCTCCGAAGAGTGGAACATCCCGCCGGATCCTCGTTCCCTGCCCCAGGACAGCTTCGAGCGCGAGGCGGCCCACACCGACTGGGACGACTTCTGGATGCGCCGGTCGGAGCCACTGCGGGAGTACCTCGGGGAGTTCCAGGCGATCGAGGCCCAAGGCATCGAAGGCGACATCGACGCCGGCAAGCTGCGCCTGATCCGCAAGAAGCGCGTCGGCCTCCGCCACCTGCACAAGAAATGGGGCTGTCCCGATCCACCGTGGCTATCGGTTTCCCCCAACCTGATCTGGAACATCGCCAACGCGCCGGCGTCGCAGATCTCGATGATGGGCGGCCTCACCGGCGCAGCCTACGCGCCGATCGCCGCCTGTTCTTCGTTCGGCGTCGGCCTCAAGCTCGCCATGCAGGCGATCAATGCGGGCGATGCCAAGGCGGTCGTCGTCGGCATGGCCGACCCCGCGCCCCACGCCATTCTCGTCGGCGCTTTCTACCGGGCCCACGTGCTTGCCGCCGACGGCAAGCCGTCGCTACCGCTCACCGACCTGCGCGGCACGCACCTCTCCGGCGGCTCCGTACTGTGGATCGTCGGCGACTACGACTACATGACCGCGCAGGGATACGAGCCTCTGGGCCTCGAGATCCTCGGTGTGGGCATTACCTCGGACGCCCAGCACATCATCACGCCATCGAGAGAAGGGCCACTGACCGCCATCCGCCTGGCGATCGATAACGCCGACGTCTCGGACCAGGGTTTCGCCACCTGGGACCTGCACGCCACGGCGACGCCCGGCGACTACCAGGAGATCAACACGTTGCGCGAGGTGTTTTCCAACAGCCTGATCGTCACGGCGCGCAAGGGCGTGTTCGGCCATGGCATGTCGGCGTCCGGGGGCTGGGAGTTGACGGCGCAGTACCTCGGCCTGGCCAACGGCAGGCTCGAGCCGACGCCGCTTACCGAGGACATCATCAACCCGGCGATCGAGGACGCGCCGTACGAATACGTGTACAACACCGCCCGAGAGGCCCCGGCGGGACTCGCCGGCAAGCTGTCGATGGGCATCGGCGGCGTCAACGCCTGCGTCATCTCGCGGCGCTGGGAAGAAGGGCCGCCGGGCTGAGCCGCGGGCCGGCTATTGGCAGTGCAGCGTTCCTTTCCTGTCGATTGTTGACGGCCAGGGGGTATTGGCATACCTTCAAAACTCTGGTTGCGGGGTGGAGCAGTCCGGTAGCTCGTCGGGCTCATAACCCGAAGGTCGCTAGTTCGAATCTAGCCCCCGCTACTCGCTGTAAGGCCGTTAAATAAAGGGGATCCGGTCAACGTGGCCGGGTCCCCTTTCGGCGTTTCAGGTGCGAAAGGTAACGGGGAGGTAACGAGACGCAAATGTCGAAAATACCTCGGGTCCTCGAAACGACCTTCGAGACGTATTCGGTTGAAAGCAAGCTCGGCGAAGGAGGCACGTGCCCGGCGTCAACTATTCTTGTCCCGTTGCTTCGGCAACTAACCGCCATCGCTGACCCGCAGAAACGATCGATCAAACTTGTCGGAGATTACTTGAGTCAACACGGCGCCGAACCAGCCGAAATCGTCCCGGTCCTCAAGCACTTGAATCGACTTCGCCAAGGGTACCCAGTACATGGTGACCGTGCGGACAGCGTGCTAGAGGCGCACGAGTTCTTTCGGCTGCCGTATCCCGTCGAGGACTGGCGTGTTGCTTGGCGCGCCTCGCTACTCAACTACCTTGACGCTTTGAAGAAGCTCCTCGATGCTCTTCGCGACGTGGGGGGGCCTACAGAGACAGAGGACGAGGGGAGCGCCCAACACCTATAAGGCCGCCGGTGGCAGAATCATTGGGCGCGGCTAATTCTGCGAGGCAGCCACCAGCGTGAGGATTCCGGCGAGGGCGTGGTCGTCCTGGCTCGCGACGCCAGCTCCTTGATGATCACGGCGTTCGGCACGACGCTGATCAACACCATGTTCTGCGGCCAGAGCGCCAGCATCGAACTGCTCGATGATCTTCTAGCGTGAGTTTCAGGATTCGTCGCTGAGCGGGTCGCTCGGAATCGACGCAGGCGCGCCAGCAGTCCGTCGGCACGACGCTGCTTCTGGCCGCGCTGAACCGCGCCGTACGGCCCTGCTCCAAGCGCAGCTGGGCCGGCTGGGCCGGTGGCACCTCGGTCGGGCAGCTCTTTCCCGGTCTCGACATCGAGGCGATGACATCGCAGTTTTTCTGGGAGCAGATGCACCGCGTGCCGCAAAAGACCCTGCGTGCCATCGAGGACGACCTGA
>SMVB01050865.1_pt1 | contig 71415 bp, 62 predicted proteins | sample 2456461 | NCBI WGS metagenome assembly SMVB01 (sample SAMN11095934, study PRJNA526329) | marine sediment metagenome | biome: Marine sediment; feature: Surficial sediment; material: Deep marine sediment; isolation source: Hadal surficial sediment | place: Pacific Ocean | collected 2014-05 | depth...
GAGGACGAAGCCGAGCGGCGCGAGGTACTCGAATCGCTGGCAAAAGGGCGCAGCGAGGCGAAGCTGGAAGCGCGCGCAAAACTCGCCGGGTATGAGGAGGAACTACCGGCATTGCGCAAGACGCTGGCCGAGCGCGAGGCGATGATCACGCAACGCGTGGCCACCATCACAGCTCTTCGGGATCAGATCGACGGTCTGGAGAGCGCCAAGGCGGAAGCGGAGGGACGTGTCGTCGAGCTGACCGGTTCGCTGGTCGAACGCGACGATGCGATTGCCGAGCACGACACCGTGATGGACACGATGAATCGCACCCTCGATGCGCACAAGGGTCAGATAGAGACCCTGACCCAGCGCAACAGTCGCACCGACGATTCCCTGCGCGCCGCCGAACAAAGTATTGCCGAACGTGATGCCGAGATCGCCGCCAGGGAGGCGAGCACCGGCGAAGTGCAGGGCGCCATCGAATCGCTGAAGGGTTCGCTCCGCGATCGCGACTTCAAGATCGAAACTCTGCAAAGTGAGCTGACCCGGGTCACTGAACAGCTCAGTTCCAGCCGTGACGAGCTTGCCCAATCGAGTAGCACGCGCGGCCAGGACATGGAGCGCCTGGAGACCCAAAGCCGTGAAGCGCAGCAGCGCGCGGCCGACCTGCAGCAAGAAAAAGAGAAGCTCGAAGCGCAGGTGTCGGCACTGGAATCGACCGCCAGCGCACACCGGCAGCGCAGCGAAGGTGTCGAACGCGACGTCGCCGACCGCGACCTCAAGATCAACGCCCTGGAAGGCAAACTGCGCGATGCCCAGGGACAGATCGATTCTCTGGCAAAGGAACGGGCCGACGTCGAAGCGGCCCTGAAGGAGCACGAAGAGACGGAGCGCAACGCGTCGAACGGCGCCCAGCGTCGGCCGCGTCCGCAACCCGACGCCAGCGCCGATGAATCCCGCCTGCGCGAGGCGGATCAGCGTATCAACTCGCTGGAAAACAGTATCAAAGACCGTGATTTTCGGATCGACAGCCTGCTCCAGGACGCGGCCGCCCTCGAAGCAAAACTGGAGGTGTATCGGGCCGAGGACCTGGACGACGCCGGGGCACCCGAAGGGACCAGCTAAGCGCTAGTCGCTAAGCGCTAGTCGCTAGTCGGCCAGCCACCCTAATAACCCAGCTGCTTATCAATGACCCCTTCCAGCGGTTGATCCTCGCGCAGCGCCGCGAGGTTGCGAACGAACCGATCGATGTTCCGCGACGCCCGGAACTGGCTCGCGCCTGCCGTGTGCGGCGTCATCACGACGTTGTCCAATTGCCAGAGCCCGCTGTCGGCGGGTAGCGGTTCGCGCGGTGCGACATCCAAGGCGGCGCCACGGATTATCCTCTCCGACAACGCGTTGACCAGCGCCTGCTCCTGCATCACTTCGCCCCGGGTGACGTTTACCAGGTACGCGGTCGGCTTCATGCGGGCGAACGCGGACTCGTCGAACAGATCGCGGGTCGCGCGCGTCAGCGGGCAGCAGATGGCCACGACATCAGATTCCTCGAGTAACGAATCGAATCCGTCAACCCCTTCGACCACGGGGACTTCTGCGGTCGTTTCAACCGGTTCCGGATCGACGGCTCGGCAGTGCATACCGAAGGCCGTGCCGCGCCGGGTCATGGCTTTGCCGGTACCGCCATAGCCCACGCAACCCAGCGTCAAACCGGTCAGCTCGATCTCCTGGCGGCGCATTTCCGGCCGGTGATTCCAGGCATCTGCGCCGTAGCGGTGGGCCGTGGCAAGCTGTCGGGTCAGCATCAGCAACAGCCCGAAAGCATGGTCCGCGAGATGCGGTCCAACCAACCCTTTTTCGCTGGTCAGCACGACCTCGCTGTCGCGGAACCCGGGATACAGGAACATATCGACGCCCGAGGCGATGGCATGTACCCAGCGCAAACACCGGGCCCGGGCAAACAGGGATTCCGGCACGAGGCCAAGCACCACATCGGCGTCCGCCACTTCATCGTGGGCCGCCTTCATGCCCGTCACCCGCACCTCGGCATCGGGACCTGCCGCTGCACGGATTCGTTCCAGGTCGTCGTTCGACACCTCGGGCAACGTCAGTCCCGGAATGATCAGTACCTTCATCGCCACGTCTACTTGAAAGTGATCTCCACGTCGCCCAGGATTGCGCCGAATTCGCCCCGCCAGGTTGCCGGGCGCTCCACGCGCTGCCGGGTGTAGGCGCCGGTGATGACATGCTCGCCGGGTGCAAGACTGCGACCGAAGCGCGCGAGTTCCCGGGCCAGGCGCGCCAGAGACTCGAAGTGATCGTCAATGTGGCCACGTGCCGGCACCCGCTCGCGTAGTTCGTCGTCGCACAGCAGCGTCACCGTCAGCTCCTCGAGGAGCACGTCGAGATCGAAAATACCCGCGACCGGTTGTAGTGCCCCCACCACCAAACCCCACTGCGAGAGGTTGTCCGCAACCCGGGCGCCCGGCGCCGCGTCGTTGGGTAGTCGATTCTGATTGAGCTCGAAGGCGGGCGCGACGCTCGCCACAGCGCGGCGCGCATCCGCCGCGGTCACCGATTCGCCCGCCAGGGGCTCCGCCAGCACCCAGCAGAGTTCGTTCTCGACGCCCAGTCCTGGCAATCGTCGCACCACCGCACCCGAGGCGTGAACCCGGCTGGCAAGAATGAAACCAAAGGGCCGAACCCCCGCGCCGAAGGCATCGCGCGAACGGCCGGACGTCAAGCCAAGCTTCCACCCACCCAGTTGCTCGCCTTCGGCCAGCAAGCGATCGAGCACTCCCAGGCATATCGTCTGACCGTCATCCACATTGACCGGCGTGCTCGGCTGCAAGTCCTCCATGGGCCGGAGCATAGGCCAAGCCACATTCTCGCGCATCCATCGGCGTCCATCGACGCGCATCCACCGACGCGCTAATGTTGGGCGCTAACGTGAAGCGCGCCGAACTAAGAGAGGCAACCCATGCGCAACGGCTATCGCGTCATCGACACCGACGCCCACCAGATGGAACCACCGGCAATGTGGGCAGACTTCATCGATCCGGCTTACGCCGACCGCGCGCCCCGATTGGGAGACCTGGGCGATGGCCGCAAGGGCATGCTCGTGGAAGGTGAGCCGGTTGCCAACCAACACGGCAACTATCCCATGGATTCCAAGGAGTGGAGCGCAGCGGTCACGGCAGCCATGCAGCGTTTCGAGCGCGCCCGCGCCGCGGGTTTCGACGCCGCATCGAGGCTGGCGGACATGGATGAACAGGGGATCGACGCCCAGGTCCTCTACCCGACGGTGGGCGGCCAGATTCTCGGCAAACCGTTTGCGGATCCGGAGTTGCTGGCGGCCTGTTGCCGGGCGTTCAACGACTGGAGTCTCGAATACTGCGAAGCGGCAACCGGGCGCCTGCGCATGGCAGCGATGCTGCCCCTGCAATCGGTAGACCTGGCCACCGAGGAAGCTGAACGGATGGCGGCACGCGGCGCCGCCGCATTTTACCTGCGCCCGAATCCGGTGGCCGGGCGCAATCTGCACGACGCCGAATACGATCCGCTGTGGAAAACCATCGAGACCCTCGGCCGGCCGGTGTGTATCCACGACTCGGGCTCACCCTACCTCCCCTCGTTCGGCGAGCGCATGGAAACCCACACCTCGGGTCACATCATTGCGCACCCCTTCGAAGCGATGGTGGCGATGATGAGTCTCATCTGGTTTGGCGTCGTCGAGCGCTTTCCAAACCTGAAGTTCGTGCACGTGGAGGCAGACGCCGGCTGGCTGCCTTACTGGCTGCAACGCATGGAGCAGCACTACGACTTCTCCGGCAACGCAGAACATCCGGAGCTGAAACGCCGCCCAACCGAGTACTTCAAGTCGAACTTTCTGGTGGCGTGTCGTGGTGACGAGATGACCCTGCCGGCGGCCGTGGAGTTGGTCGGCGACGACTACCTCACCTTCAACACCGATTATCCCCACCCGGACGGAACCTGGCCCGACGGCATGAGCGATCTGGAGAGCCAGCCACTGGGCCCGGAAAGCCTGCGCAAGATCTACTGGGACAACGCGGCGGAGCTGTTCGGCGCGGCCTGAAACTAAGCGCAACTATTCACCAAGCGCAACTATTCACCAAGCGCAACTACGTGAACAGGATGTGCGTCTTCGCACCTGCTGTGCGCCAGTTCACGGTCCGTCTGGCGCACTGAGGCTACCTTCGTCTATCAGCAGAAGGAAAGGCTTGCAGTTGTGGCCTTCAGTTGCGGTCACGCCCCGGCGATGGCCCCCAATGCCCTATGCCTTTTAATGGCGAGCGTGCTGGCGCTTGCCATGTCCGCGTGCACCCACGTGCAGACTGACGACACCCCGCCGCCTGCACGACCTCACAAAGACGCGGTCGCCATCGTCGTGAGCAGCAACGCACCTGCCTATCTCAGCGTCGCCCAGGCATTGGCCGAGCGGCTCGACCGCGACTATCTGCGTTACTCGCTGAGTACCGCAAACGCGGCAGTGATCCGCGAGATCATCCAGCGGGAGGAACATCGCGAAGTCATCGCCATCGGTCACGCGGCGGCTCTCGCCGTGCAGGCCATCGGTCCTGCTCGTGTGATCTACTGTCAGGTGTTCTACGACGAAGACCTTCGCCAACAGGGGTTCCGAGGGGTTGCGGCCATTCCCACCTTTGCCATGCAGTTGGACCACTGGATGCACCTGGAGCCGGATCTGAAGCGCATCGGCGTAGTGGTCAGCGCCAACTCCCGCGGATTAGTAGAAGAACTGAAAGCTGCGGCCAACGCGTACGGACTGGACGTGCACCACGAGGAAGTGACCTCGGACAAACAGGCGTTGTTCGTCTACCAGCGCCTGATCCCCGACATCGACGGCTTTTTGTTCCTGCCGGACACTACGGTGCTGAGCGCGTCGGTGATCCGCAGAATGATGAGTTACGGCGTCAAACACCATAAATCGATTCTGGTCTACAGCCCGATGATGTTCGAGTTGGGTGGATCGATACTGATAACCGCCCAACCCGCCGACGTGGCCGAGCAGATCATGGCCCTGTTGGATCCGGTGCAGCGGCTGACGGCGCAGCGCCGGACGCTGACCGACGCCGCCATTACGGTCCGCCGCGCACGGCAGGCCACGCTGGTGGCTGTTCGTGAGGAAACCCTGCCGTGAGCGATCGGCCAGACCCGCTACCGCGGCGAACCCTGGTTCGGGAGATTCTCCTCACCCAGCTTGGCTACGCCGTGATCGTAGGTGTGGTCGCACTGGCGTGCCTCTGGTTCGGTTCCAACTGGATCGCCCGCGACAACATGGCCGACCGCGCCATCAAGTGGGCGGAGGATCTCGACTACCTCGGTGCCGGACTCTATCTCGATGGCGACACGGAACGGTACCTGCGCATCGAAGGCTACGTTTCGAAGTTTCCCGAAATTCAGTTCGTCCGCTACTACGATGCGCAGGGCCACATGTTCCACGTCGAAGCACGCGACAACCTGATGCCCGACGCGGCGCTGCTGAGCGTCGTCCAACAGAACGAGCTCGCGGCGATCGCCCACGACGAAGCTTCGTACCAGCTGCTCCGCGATCCCGAATCTTCGCTGGTCGGAATCAGCACAGCGATCCTGTCGGAATCGATCCGGTCGGACGGGTTGCTCGATTCCGTGACCCTCGACGATATGCAAACCACCTCGGAGGTCATCGGCTACGTCGAACTCGGACTCAACTACGGAGACTATTACGATCGACTGATCGGCAGCGTCGTTCGCGCCAGCAGCGCGGTCGCCCTGGCCTTCCTGGTGCTGGCGCTGCTGGGGCGAATTCTGCTCAGACGCGCACTGAAACCGCTTTCGGACATCGAGGGCCCGCTGCGACGGCTGGCGGAAGGCGACACCAACTTTCAGGTCGACTCGTCGCCGCACCGGGAAATCGCGGCGATTACCGACGGCCTGAACATGGCGGTCACCCGAATTCGAGAACGCGACGCCCACCTGACCCACCTGGCGAACAACGACGACCTCACGGGTCTGCCGACCCGTCATTACTTCATGGAACTGGTGGCTCGTGAATTGCACGACCTCGGCGACAAGACCGGCGCCGTGCTGTTCGTCGACCTGGACCAGTTCAAATACGTCAACGACACCCTCGGCCATTCCGCCGGCGACGTCATCCTGAAACAGGCCGCGGAGCGTATTCGCCGGCCGGTGCGGAGCCGCGACACCGTGTCGCGGTTTGGTGGCGACGAGTTCGCGGTGCTGCTGTCCGGCGCGACCCGGGATGAAGCGATGGAGATCTCGGACCGGCTCATGGAATCGATGAGCGAGATGCCATTGGTGTTCGGGACGCATTCGTTCAACCTGAACTGCTGCGTCGGCATCGCCATCATCGACGGACAGAATTTCACCCCATCAGAACTGTTGGCGCAGGCGGATATGGCCTGCCAGCAGGCAAAGGACGACGGCCGCAACCGGGCGCGTGTCTACGAGCCCGATCTGGGGGCCATCGAGTCGATCAAGCTCGACATGGGATGGTCGCAGAAACTGCAATACGCGCTGAAGCACGACCTGTTCGTGTTTCACTACCAACCCATCCAGAGTCTCACCACCGGTGAGATCACCCACTTTGAAGTGCTGCTACGCATGCGGGATGGTGACGAGTTGCACCTCCCGGGCGCGTTCCTTCCCGCCGCGGACCGGTTCGGATTGATGCGCGACATCGATCGTTGGGTGATCTCGCACGCCATCGCCAATCTGGCCTGGTTTCGCCGGCGCGACAACGAAATCCGGTTCACCATCAACCTCTCCGGGGACAGCTTCACCGAAGGCGATCTGGTGGAGTTCATCACCACCCAACTCGAGGAACACGAGGTGCCAGCCAACGCAATCGTGCTGGAAATCACGGAGCACGTTGCCATCGGCAGCGTCAACGATGCCACGGCGCAGATCAACGAGCTCATCGCCATCGGCTGTGAATTCGCCATCGACGACTTCGGCGCCGGCTACAGCTCGCTGAACTACCTGAAGAAGTTGCCGATGCAATACATCAAAATCGATGGAACGTTCATCCAGAAGCTGACGAAAAGCAGCACGGATCAGGTAATCGTGCAGGCCATCGCGCAGATCGCCAAGGTCACCGGTAAGAAGACCGTAGCCGAGTTCGTCGAAGACGCCGCAACACTGGACCTGCTCCGCGAGTACGGCATCGACTACGCCCAGGGAAATCTGATTGGCGTTCCCGACACACGTATCGATCGGATGAGCGGTTACCCCTCGAAACCGGCCGACCTCAACTCGGTGGAATCCAACCCGGATTGATCGGTCCAATCCCTGTTCGCTGTTGCAAGCAAACGGGCTGCGCGAGATAGTCTGCGGCCCTTCAAGACACGGAAGACCCTGATGACGGATCCGAGTAACGCAGCCGACTTGTCGCTGTTCGACGCGCTGTACAACTGCCGCGCCATGCGCCGCCTCAAGCCGGACGAGGTGCCCGAGGAACTGTTGATTAAACTCATCGATGCGGCCAACCAGGCGCCAAGCGGCTCCAATGCCCAACGCGCCCGCTGGATCGTCGTGCGGGATGCGGAACAACGCGCCAAGCTGGCGGCGCTGAACAAGACCGCGGTAGAAGCATACGTGGGCCCCAGCGCGGGCCGGCCCGCGGAGTTGCCACACCATTCGGCCGAAAAGCGCGGACGCATGCTGGCTTCGGTGATGTGGCAAGCCGAACACATGGCGGAAATCCCCGCCCTGGTGATCGCCTGTTTTCAGTTCGACGAAGCAGTGGATGCGGCGGCCGCGTCCCGGGCCGGTGGCTCAATCTGGCCTGGGGTGCAAAACCTGCTCCTCGCGGCGCGGGCTTTGGGTCTGGGCGCCGCACCCACCACGCTGGGGCTGGCGGATCGCACCGCGGCTAAGCAGGTGCTCGGCCTGCCCGATGACATGGAGGCGTTCTGCCTGATCCCGGTGGGCTATCCGATGGGCAGATTCGGGCCGGTTACACGGTTGCCGGTGGAAGAAACGATGCGCTGGGACCGCTGGCAATGAGCAGCACCCCGGCGACTACCGAACACACCATCCAGACCGGCGGGCACACCACCTTCTACCTGGCCGCCGGTCCCGAGGACGCTCCCCTGGTGATCTTCGTGCATGGCTGGCCGGAACTGTCGCTGAGCTGGCGCCATCAACTGCCGGCGCTGGCGGAGTTCGGGTTCCGCTGTGTTGCGCCAGACATGCGCGGCTACGGGCGTTCCAGCGTGTACGACCGGCACGAAGATTACGCCCAGGAGCTGATCGTGGCCGACATGGTCGGGCTGCTCGAGCAACTGGGGTCCGAACGCGCCGTGTGGGTGGGCCACGACTGGGGCAGCCCGACCGTGTGGAACATTGCGAGCCATCATCCTGAGCGCTGCGTGGCCGTGGCGAACCTGTGCGTACCGTACCGCACCCTGGAATGCGGCCTGGACGCGCTGGTCGCCCTGGTCGATCGCTCGGTGTATCCCGAAGACGAATTTCCTGCCGGTCAGTGGGACTATCAGTACTTCTATCAGGAGCATTTCGCCAGGGCGACGGCTGAAATGGATGCAAATCCCTACAACACGGCCAAGCTGTTGTTTCGCAAGGGCGATCCGGCCGGTCGTGGCAGCCCCACGTTGACCGCAATGATCCGGCGTAACGGCGGCTGGTTCGGCGGCGCCGACGAGGCACCTGATCTGCCCCGGGATGACGACGTGGTCAGCGAAGCGGACCTCACCGTGTACGCAGAGGCGCTGTCCCGAAACGGCTTCTTCGGCGCGAACTCCTACTATATGAATCACGCCGCCAACGCGGCCTACGCGAATCGCTCGGTCAATGGCGGCCGGCTCGACATGCCAGTGTTGTTCATCGGTGCCGCCTATGACTACACCTGCGAGACAGCCACCTCACCGCTGGCCGGACCGATGCGCGAACTGTGCAGCGACCTGAGCGAAGCCGAGTGCGAATCGGGGCACTGGATGGCTCAGGAGAAACCGGCGCAGGTGAACGCCGCGTTACAGCAATGGCTGGCGTCCAATCCGCGCACTTAGAGTTCGGCGTAGCGCTCGATCACCTCGCGCCAGTCGACTGCTTCCTCCGGGCTACCGATGCTGGCGCCCATGCCCGGCATCGGCGTCACGGGTACCAGAACGCGCCCCACCCCCAATTCGGCAAGCCGCGGAATATCGTCCGGATCCTCCGGAACGCTGGTCGTAATCTCGAGCGCATCCGGGTCGCGATCGGCCGCCGCCGCGGAATCCCGGGCCAGCTGAATCAACTCCGGCGAGATACCGCGAGCCGGGAAGAATCCGTCACCCAGACGACCCGCCCGGCGCGCCGCGGCCTTGGAATGCCCGCCGATGATGACCGGCACGGACCCGCTCACCGGCTGCGGCCGGCAGTAGGCGCGCTGGAAGCTCACAAAGTCACCCTCGAAGGTCGGGGCATCCTCGCCCCACAGACAGCGCAGCGCCGCCACGTACTCATCGGTTCGGGCACCCCGATCTTCAAAAGGCACGCCGATCGCTTCGAATTCTTCCTTCAGCCAGCCAACGCCGATGCCGAGCAACACGCGACCGCCGGACATCACGTCCAGTGTTGCGATCTGCTTGGCCACCACGACGACGCTGTGCTGAGGCAGAATCAATATCCCCGTACCCAGCTTGATGGTGGTGGTGGCTGCCGCCACATAGGCCATCCAGATCAGCGGATCCGGCAGCGGGAAATCGTGTGCCCCGCCAGCCATTTTGCCGTCCGGGGAGTATGGGTACGCCGACTGGTAGCCCTCCGGGACCACCGTATGCTCCACCGTCCAGGCGGATTCGAACCCGGCTTCTTCGCCAGCCTGAACCAGCGCAATCGCCTTGGCCGGGTCCGTGTAGCGGCCCGTGTTGCAGTAGCGCATTCCGAATTTCATCAGCCTCCTCGCGTGCTGGATCGGCAGGTTCAGAACATATTGGCGCAGGTCGGTCGACGCCGGGTCGAGAACAGCTGATCGATCTCGAGGAGACGCTCCGGACGCGCAACGCGCATCCGGCCCATCCGAGCCAGCCAGGATGCGCTGGTGTGACCGGACACCAGCCCCGCCAGGGCTGATGGATCGAGCTCGATGTCCACCTCGGCTGAATCCGCGAGCCGTTCGACCTCGACCTCGGCCCCACCGCTGGCCACGCGATAACAGCCGTCGTTCCAGCTACAGATGTCATCATTGACCACACCCAGGGTTACCTCCCCGGGCCAGTCGTAGCCGCGTGCGCGCAGCGCGTCCTCGACGTCGACGATCCGTAGCCAGATGCCATCGCCGGTCCGACGCTGCAACATGCGCGGCTCCAACATCATTGCCGGGGCGGGATCGTCTTCGGGCACCCGGTACCAGCGGATCCGGTTGGCCAGATCGTGGCCCGCCAGGTACTCCCAGATGCCACGGTAGCCGTCGATGTCGATCCAGCCGAAGTCGAATACCTCCAGCACCTGATCCGCTTCCGGCGTGGTATCCAACTCCTGCCACTTGCTGCGATAGATGCAGTAAGCCGTGGGCACCTCGTCCGGGTCGTAGTAGACCGCGGCATAGAGTTTCTGGTTGGGTGGGGCGCGGAACATCAGCTGCCAAAGCTCGTCACCACGATGCAGCAGCCCACTGCCATCCGCGGTATAGCGTCGGTAGATCTCTCGAAGCGCCGGCAACGCACCGTCTTTATCGAGCAGTTTCGTGTGCCCCGGCGCCCGCTCACCGAATTGAAAACGGACGTAGCGTGGTTCGACGTCGTATTCAACGAAGGTCGTGCCGAGCCCGTAGCCGAAACGCTGGTAGATGGCCCCCATCGACGCCCAGAGAATTGAAATGGGTACGCCGTTGTCCTTGCTCTGGTGCAACAGACGGCTGATCAGCTCCCGAACGATGCCGCGGCGCCGGTAGCCCGGGTCCGTCGACACCAGCGTGACCCCGTCGGCGAGCACGCCGTTGCCGTTGAAGCGCATCTTGAACGGATACTGACCGGACGTCGCCACCGGTCTGGCACCATCGAAGGCGCACAACGTCCACTCCGGACGGATCGGCTCCGGTCGCTCGGGATCCGGCGGTTCATTGTTCGCAAACGCGTAGCTCGGCACCTTCATCAGCGCCTCCATCTCATCCGCCGTGGCGGCGCGGATTTCCAGATTGGTTCCCTTCACGCTCTCTCTCCTTGGTGCGTGTCGATGGTTGGGGCGCACATGGTAAAGGGACCGGTAAGGATTGTCGCCGGCACCGCAATCTGAAAGGATCAGGTTCCCGGCCCCAAGAATCCGCCAATGCTCGACGTTCTCTTTACCATCGCAATGCTGGCGCTGGCGCTGTGGGTGTTCAGCCGGTTCTATCTTGCGGGTCCGGACCTGAGTGCTTACGACCAACCGGTCGGAACTCCGGTGATCTCGGAAGCCCAGGTCAGCCCCGCGCACGAAGGAACGGTCGAGTTCATCCGCAGTAAGGGCCTCGCCGGTTCCGGAGGCGGCCGCGCGGCCTTGCAGAACCTCAGGGACGCACACGCCGCAGCCCTGCCGCGCTTCCCTTGCGACGCCGAGATCACACCCGTGGACGTCGATGGGGTGCCGGGCGAATGGGTACTGGCGACCGGTGCCAATCCGCAACACCGGTTGCTGTATCTGCACGGCGGCGCATTCATCCTCGGCAGCCCGGCGACCCACCGGGGTATCACTTCGGCCCTGTCCCTCAATGCGGGCGCCGCGGTGTTAGCCATCGACTACCGGCTGCGCCCCGAGCATCCGCATAGCGCGTCCATCGCTGATTGTCAGACGGCGTATCGCTGGATCCTCGAACATGGGCCCGACGGCGGGTCCCAAGCCGATGCATTGTTCGTCGCCGGTGACTCCGCGGGTGGCATGCTTACCCTGATGTTGATCGCGTGGGCGCGCGATCAGGGTCTGCGCCCCGTCAATGCCGCAGCGGCGCTTGCACCGGCAACGAATACCACCGGTGGGGCCCCGAGCATGGTGACCAATGTCGACACAGACCCTTACCTGGGCCCGGGTCTGGGCAAGTTCACTCGCATTCCTCGTACGGTGACCTTGCTGCTGCAGTGGGCGCTGCTGCGCATGCGCCCCTGCGACCCCATGGTCTCACCGATATTCGGCGATCTGGCCGGGCTGCCTCCCCTGCTGATTCAGGCGAGCGAAGCGGAGATGCTGATCGACGATTGCCGACGCTACGCCAACAAAGCGGTCGCGTCGGGTTCCCCGGTGATCCTCCAGACCTGGCCAAAGCTGGTGCACGTCTGGCACATGTTCGGCCAACCGGAGTCAGACGACGCGTTGCGCCGAATCGGCGAGTTCTTGTTACAGCACACCTGAGCCGATTCCAGAGCGCCTACGAATAGAAAGAGATTCCGCCTCCACGAAGACCTTTTTGACGTCGGGGAACTCCTCGCGAATGCGCCGATCGAGTCCCTCGATCGCATATTCGAGTTGCTCGATGGCAACGGTGTCTTCGAACTCCAGGCTCAACGTCACCAGTACATACTCGGGACCCATGTGCATGGTGAGCACTTCGTTCACCCGCACCACGATGTCCAGGGAAGCGGCGATGCGCTTGATCCCGGCAACCACTTCCGGGCGCGCGCCTTCCCCGATGAGCAGTCCCTTGGTTTCGTACGCAAGCCAGAGTGCTGCACCGCCGAGAATCGTCCCGATAACCACCGAGGCCATGCCATCGTACAACCCGTTGCCCGTGAGCTGCGTCATCCCCACTCCAGCAAACGCGACCACGAGCCCGAGCAGCGCGGCGCTGTCCTCGAACAGCACCACGAACAATGTCGGATCCTTACCGGTGCGTACCGCCTGGAAGTACCCCTGGCGGCCCTTGGCCTTGCCGAACGCGGTGAACGCGAACCACCAGGCGCCGGCCTCGAACAGGACCGCCAGACTCAGCACCACGTAGTTGATGAGCGGATTGACCAACTCCGCGGGCCGCAGGATGTGTTGCACCCCCTGGTAGATCGACACCCCGGCACCCACGGCGAAGATCAGGATGGCCACCACGAAGCTCCAGAAGTAGATTTCCTTGCCGTGGCCGAACGGAAAGTTCTCGTCAGCGGGCTGCCTGGCGCGCCTCAGACCGTGCAGCAGCAGCAATTGGTTGCCGGTATCGACCAGGGAGTGAATCCCCTCGGAGGCCATGGCGGAACTGCCGGTCATCGAAGCTGCCACAAACTTCGTCAGCGCGATCAGCGAGTTACCGGCCAATGCGGCGTAGATCACTTTCTTGGTGTCACCCGCCACGAATGGTCCTCATCCGAATAGTCCGCTCAGCCTATCAAAAAGGGCCCCAAGCGTAGTTTTTTGCGCCAGCTCACGTTTCCCGTGTGGCAAGGATCGCAACTTGCGCAGCGCCGTCCGCGTATCGTGACATGTGAAAGAAATCCCGGTTGCGGGACTCGATGAGTAAGGGACGACTGACATGAAAACCCACGCTGCTATCCTCTTCCTGTTGACGTTTCTGCTGCTGCCGTGTGCCGCGCAGGCCAACACACTCGCGCTGACCAACATGCGCGGACCGCTGTTCGAGGACGTCGACCGCTCGCTGGCCCACGCCCGGGAACTCAGTGCCGACGTGCTCGCGCCGACCAGTTACAACCGTGCCATGAGCTACTATCAGCGGGCTGAGGCCAAACTGACCCGGGCCGGCAGCATTGAATCGATCCGCAAGAACCTGCAACGGGCCGAGGATTACTTCCTCAAAGCCAGCGCCGCAGCGGAGGTTGCCCAGGCGGCCTTCGAAACCACGATCAGGGCCCGCAACGACGCACACAGTGCCGACGCGCTCAACTACGCAACGCGAAGCTGGGACGCGGCAGAGTTGAATTTCTCCGAAGCCACGCGGCGCATGGAACAGGGCAGCATCAAATATGCCCAGCGCTACGCAGAGAAAGCCGAACTCGGCTATCGCGAGGCGGAACTCGAAGCGATCAAGGTCAACTATCTGAGCGAGACCAAGACGCTGCTCAAACAAGCGGATGAACTGCGCGCCGATAAATACGCGCCCGTGTCATTCGCCCGCGCCTCTGAGTTGCTGCGGATCGCCGAAACCGAGCTGAACTCGAACCGGTACGACACCGATCGCCCCCGCAGCCTGGCGCTGGACGCCAAGCACAATGCCAGGCACGCAATCTACGTGTCCCGGCTGACACGCAAGCTGCGTGCTCGCGCCACGTCCCTGGAGGCAATTCTGCTGGACTGGGAAACGGCCCTGCGCGAACTCGGCGCGGTCCTGGACCAACCGATCTACTTCGACGAGGGCGAAGATCAGGCCGTCGCCCAGCTGCTGGCCGCAATGCGCAGCGTCATCGCCCAACAAGACCAGGCACTCCAGGAGCTCGAAGACAATCGCGCCCAGGTCAGGGCTCTGAACGCCGAACTCGCTTCCCTGCACGAGCGGCTGGGCGGAGAAAACGAAACGATCGCCAAGCTGAGCGAGCTGCTGGATAAGCAGAAACGCCATCGTCAACGGTTTGCATCGCTGGAGTCCATGTTCGCCGAGAACCAGGCAAGCGTGATGCGCAAAGGCGGCGACGTGATCATCCGTATGATCGGTCTGAATTTCGACAGCGGCGATGCCGCGCTGAAACCGCAACACGATGCGTTGTTGAAAATTCTCGAAGACGCCATCTCGACGTTTCCGGAAAGCAAGGTGGTCGTCGAGGGCCATACCGACGCCTTCGGCTCGGATGCGCAGAACCTCCAGTTGTCCCAGGCACGCGCCGATTCCGTGGTGTACTACCTGCTGAACAACATGCCGATATCACCCGCCAACCTGAGCTCCATAGGCTATGGAGAATCACGCCCGGCTGCGAACAATGAAACGGCCGCAGGGCGAACCCGCAACCGCCGTATCGACGTGGTGATTTACCCTAGCTGGTAACGCTTAGATACGACGCCCGTGCCACGCCTCGATTGCGCTTCGCACGTCGGAGTGATCGACCATTAAGGGTACGCATTCCGCCGCAAAGGCATCGACGAAGCGTCGGCTTGAATAGGGTGGGGTCTCAACCAGATACGCACAGATTCCACGAAAGCTGACGCTGGAGAAATAGACCGGCGAACCGCCGGCATTGGGAACCCGTTTCAATACCCAATCCCCCTTGCTTCGGCTGCCAGGAGCCTTCAGGAACAATGCGTCGATCGATCCGTCGGTACCTTCAGCGGCAACCTGTCTCCATTCTCTGGAGCGACGCGTGCCACACACCCCGAAGGACGGATCGCCCGCCAGTGTGTCGAGCCAGACGCGCAACTGCTCCACATCGCTGGGCGGGACGGTTCGTCCTGACGCGCGACGTTCTTCGATTCCTTCCGGCGGTGGCGCCAGCCGGGAGATTTCTTCCGCCAGGATCGAATACCCCGAGTGCCGAAGTTCGTCCAGCAGACTGGGCGAAAAGCTCAACCCCTCCGCCAGTCGTTTCTTGCAGAGCGAGTTGTTGTCAATCGTCCCGCCAATGCCACCCGCGGCACGCCAGACGATCCGACAGCGCTGGCCATCAGTGTTCAGGAATGCAGTGGTTTTCGGCCAATGCAGATCGAAATTGTGCATGGGTCGTGCTCCCAGGAGCTCAGTCCTTTCGATCACAAGTTAACTCGTTGCGGGGCCCGAGGTCTGCGGCAAACTTCTCATCCGACACACCACCGCGAGGAATTACCAACGGCGTCACGAGATCCTTGTGAACTCGTTCAGCTGAGACGATGCTTGTCCGGTGCGGCCGTCAGCCCGTCATGGAGTCGGCCGAACCGCCGTCGGCCCGCGTCCGATACATGTAGTCACGGGTCAGCGGTACCGTATTGTCGTTGGCGCGCGCGAACAGAACCTGAAACAACTGCAGGTTGCCCATCAGAAACGCGGCACTGGAACCCGCCAGATACAACCGCCAGGCGCGCACGAAATTTTCGTCGAATTTCGCGGCCGTCTCGTCTGCAACCGATTCGAAGCGCAACCACCACTCTCGACAGGTGCGGGCATAGTGCAGGCGCAAGTTCTCCACATCGAGCACCGAGAATCCGACCGGCTCGAACACGTCCATTATCTGGGCGAGGCTCGGCACGCTGCCGCCCGGGAAAATATTGCGCTCTATCCACGGATTGAGCGATTCAGACCAGCTGCGGCCAATGGAATGTACCAGCCCACGCCCCCCTTCCTTGAGCGTCCGGTCGATCGTGTGCCCCAGCACGGGAAAGTTCTTCAACCCAACATGCTCGAGCATGCCGATGGAGACGAACGCATCGAAGTCACCGCACGCATTGCGATAGTCGTCTTCGACGAAGGTAACCCGATCTTCCAGGCCTTCCACCCGCGTGCGCTCGTTGGCATACACGATCTGCTCGTGGGAAATGTTGTAGGCCGTCACCTCGACGCCATAGTTGCGCGCCATGTAGCGTGCCAGCGAACCCCACCCACAACCGGTCTCCAGAACCCGCTGGCCTTCCTTCAGCTCCAGCTTCCGGCAGACATGATCCATCTTTGCGAGCTGAGCTTGTTCGAGCGTCGTGGCCGAATCCGGAAAGTACGCGCAGGTGTACGACATTTCGTCGTCCAGCCACCGCGAATAGAATTCGTTGCCGAGATCGTAATGGCTGTGAATATTTTCCTTCGCTTTCAGCTTCGACGTGCCGCGTGGCCGATACACCCGGTTGATGAACCTCCGGCGCATCGAATTGGGCGGCATCGCACGCCTGTTAGCTGAAGCGAGCTCGACGAGAACGTCGATCGGATCGCCCTCCATCGTTATGCTGCCGTCGACATAACCATCGGCGAATGTCATTTCTGGTGAACTACAGATTCTGAACAGGGTTGCACGGTTCGGAAACGTCAGCGCTCCCACGGCACTCATGCCCGGATCATGGACAGCTTCACCGTCCCAGAGGGAAAATCGAACCTTGGGCCTGCCAACGACCCGCACCATTGCGCCAAGCAGCCAACGATCGAACCCCGTCGGGCTGGATACCATGCGCCGCATCCGTCTTTTTTCCACCAGGCGACCCGAACGATCTGTGGTCAGGTGAATTTCTTCGTTGGCCATGCCACTCATATCGCTCCCTCATTCACTTCCAGGACCCCCAGCCGTCGGCGCAGGAACCGCTCCAGCCACTTCGACAGGCGCCGCTCTCGACCGAACATCGTCGGCAAGCTGAAGAAATCGAGATGCTCGAGCGAGTATTCGGCACCGGTCAAGATCGCCTGGGCGGCAAGTCTGCCACTGGCAACAGCCGGACCAATTCCTTCACCGAGGTCCCGGGTCGCCAGTCCCACCGCATCGCCGACGATAAAGGCATTGTCCACCCGCACGGTTCCCAGATGATCCCGCAGAAAATAGCTGTAGCCCTTCGGGGCGTACTGCACCTCACCCACGGAACCCTCCTGGTCTAACAGATCCATATGGTGGTGCCAGTGGGTTTTGATGTCCTGGCCCGAATCCTTCAGCGCCTCGGCCACTCCGCCAACACCACAATTCAGGAATCCATCGGCCTTTGGCACGTACCAGGCATAGCCTGGCAACCCCTTGCGAAAGAACCAGAGATGGCAACGTTCGTCGTGCCATTCATAAGGGAATTCGTGTTCGAAGGTCGTGGTCTGCATACCCTTCGAGCGCGGATTCTGATCGCGAAACAGGGATCGATACACGGGGCACCGTGTGCCGCCCGCACCGACCAGATAGCGGGCACGATATTGGCCGTCGATCACGTAGTCGCCGTCATCCCCGGCAATTTCGCGAACGGTATGTCGATGAACAACGGCACCGCTGCGCTTGAGCAGGTAGTCGTCGAGCTCGCAGCGCCTTATCGAGTGCTGAACGGTGTTCAGTCTGAACTTCAAGCCGCGGATGTGCATGACCAGATGATCGAAGGTATTGAAGCGGTGTGGATAGCTGGACGGATCGAGTTCCAGATCCGCGACCGCCTCCGGGGTGATCCAGCCGGCGCACAATTTCGTGCGCGGAAACTCGTCGCGTTCGAGCACACCCACCGCGAAACCGCCCTGTACCAGTTCGCGCGCGCAGGTTGACCCAGCCGGGCCCCCACCGACTATCAGAACATCGTAGGACTGCATGACAACCTATCCCTCAACCCCATTCTGCCAGACCGCAAACTGCAGAAGATCGAGAATAGTGTAAGCGCGTTGCACGAATGTCAAAGTATGGGCAACGCATGGACGCGCTCCACGACGCGCGCGGCGCCGCGCGCGCTGACTCAGTGGTCAACTTTGCGGATAAGGTCGCCCTGGTGAACTTCACCTTCCTCGATCACCATCGCATGGACACCGCGCAGCCTATGCCGTGCACCCTCGCCCATGTTGACGAACTTCACGGCATCGACGCCAAACCGGGCGGCGAATTTCGAGCAACCCGTGTGCGGCTCCGCGGTGATCTCCACGACCGTATCGCCGATCGCGAGACGCTGTCCGACGCCAAGGTTGGCTTCACTCAGATCCAGATCCACGAACAGCTGATCGCCAGCCAGCGGCCAACGCTCGCGGCCGCCGGAAATAAGCTGCGCGCAGCGCGCGTTCATCAGGGTGAGCTGGGTTTGTGGGTCCGGCGTTACCCCTGTATCGAGGTATCCCTCGCGCCAGTCGTCGCCCTCGCAGCCGCGCTCCGTCGTCAGCTGGCAGGACTCGAGCACCCGGCGCTCGTCGGTGGCCGGACGGATCACGATCATCTCGAGCCGGCCTTCGTCGTTCGGCGACGCCTTAATCTCGGCAAGTCCAGCTTGCAACTGCTCGGGGGTCAGATGTTCCATCAGTTCTCCTGTCGTTTCAGCGTCGACTCAATGACCACCCAGCGAGGGCCGCCGTTCGAACCAGGGCTGCACCTGCTCCAGTTGAGCCGCGAGTTGCAGCAGCGTCAGGTCCGCCCCGACCCGACCCACAAACTGTACGCCGACGGGAAGATCCCCCTCCGTCCAGAACAACGGCACCGAGATGGCAGGCTGGCCCGTCGCATTCTGCAGATTCGTGAAGCCCCAGAAGTTTCGGAATCTCTCACCGTAGCTGCTCTGATCGTCGTCCCGGGTATCGAGCCAGCCGAGCGGCACCGGCGGGCTCACCAGGGTCGGGGTCAGCATCAGATCATAGCGCTGATGAAAGTCGGCCACGACGCGCGCGGTGCGATGCAGGACCTGTATCGCCTTCACGTATTCGGTACCCGTAACCGCACGCCCATACTCGAGGGTCTGGCGGGTTGCCGCCTCGATGTCATCGGTTGCAAGCTCGCGCCCGAGCACGGTCAGCCGCGTATCAATCTGGTACGCCACGTTCGCAGCCACGATGACGCCGGTCGCTGTCAGCAATTCCCTCCGGTCGAAATCGGGGCTCGCTTCCTGCACGTGATGTCCCAGGGATTCGCACAGTGCCGCCGCATGTCGAGCGGCCTCGACACAGGCAGGGTCGGCGTCGACGCCGGTCAGGGGCGCCAGATCCAGAGCAATGCGCAAGGCGCCCGGAGCATCCGCGCAGGCTGCCAGATAGGACCCATCGAACGCCGGCGCGAAATACGGATCGCCCTGAAGCGGCCCGTGGGTTGCGTCGAGAAACGCAGCACTGTCGCGCACCGTGCGAGACACGACGTGACCGATGGACATACCTCCCCAGCCTTCGCCGACATCGGGCCCCACCGGGTTGCGGGCACGGGTTGGTTTCAGACCCACCAGCGCACAGCACGCCGCGGGGATCCGAATGGAGCCGCCCCCGTCTGTGGCATGGGCTGCCGGTACGATCCCCGCGGCAACCGCCGCACCGGCACCACCGCTGGAGCCGCCGGTGGTGTGTTCTAGGTTCCACGGGTTGCGGCAGGGTCCGTAAAGCGCTGGTTCGGTAGTGGTGGTCAGCCCAAATTCCGGCGTATTGGTGCGTCCGAACAGCAACAACCCCGCAGCGTGGTAGCGCCTGACCAGTTCAGCGTCGTGATCGGGGACGAAGTCAGCGAATAGCCGGCTGCCCGAGGTGCTCGGCAGACCCCGCTGGTAGACGATGTCCTTGATCAGAAAAGGCACGCCCGCCAGGGGCGAGTCTGGCAGCGATTCGGCGGCCCGCTGGCGTGCGACGTCGTCGCATCGCTGGACCACAGCATTCAACGTCGGGTTGTGGGCATCGGTGCGTTCGATCGCTTCGTCCAACACCTCCGCGGCGCTCACTTCACCCGCCGCGATGAGCCCGGCGAGGCCCAACGCATCGTAGTTCTCGTAATCGGCGAAACCGCCCATGCCGCGCCCCATGGAATCCCGAAAGGCGCGCAGTATAGGCTTGGCCGCAACCACCGTCCCACTGCTATAGTCCATGACGGTGAGATTGGGGGATACCATGAAGCGACTTTTCGGACGACTCGTTGGAGCAACGCTGATGTTGGCCGCGCCTGGCCTGGCCATCGGCAGCGCTACCGTGCTGTACCAGGACCACACCATCAACGTTGCCGACACCCTGGCAGACCCTAACGACCTGTGGATTCAGCCGAGCGAACTGACCCGCGTGAACGGTTTCGAACTGAAGCCAGAAGGGGCCTGCATCGACGATATCTGCGTGCCGGTGAAACAGAACGAAGACAGCGAAATCTTCATCACCCGGGGCGACACCCGGTGGTTCAACGTGACCGAACTGGCCCGCCGCCTGCAGCAACCCTTCGTCGCCGACTACGATGCGGCGATCTGGAGCTTCGGGGCGGTCCCCGCAACGCGTGCCAGCTTCCTGCAGAAAGGCGTCGCCCCGGACTTCGCGCTGCAAGACCGGCGTGGTCGCGAGGTCACCCTGGCGGATTACGACGGCATGAAGGTCTTGTTGCTGACCTGGGCCTCGTGGTGAGGCTGCCGTTTTGACCTGTCAGGTTGGCAGGCTGTTTACGAAGATCTGGAAGACGAGAATTTCATCATCATCGCCGCCGCCCAGGACACGGGCGGAGAAGCCGTTGCCGGGACCTGGTACGACCAGGCCAAGGCCACCTATGTAACGCTGGTGGACACCAATCACACGATCAGCTCGTTGTACGATCTGGTCAATGTGCCGTCCGCCGTGTGGATTGACGAGCAGGGCCAGGTGCTGCGCATCGACGAAGGGGCCTACGCCACGGTTCACAAAATGGGAGAGTTCGAGTTCGGCCGCGACGACTACGCGCCCATGGTGGTCGATTGGGTACGCAACGGGCCGGACAGTCGCTATGTTGCCGACGCGAAGGCGGCGACGAGCCGGCTGACGCCAAAGACAGCCGAGGCGGCACGCGCCGAACCCGCCTTCAAACTCGGCGTTTACTTCCATTCCCGAGGCGATGGGGCGAAGGCAGATCAATACTGGGAGCAGGCTCAGGCGTTGAACCCGGATAGCTGGAACTACGCGCGCCAGGACTGGTCGTTTACACCCGAGCAAGCCAATGCCAACTGGGCCGAAAAATTCGAAAGTCTCGAGGGTAAACCCTACTACAAGCCTATAGCGGGGCTGGACAGCCCGGGCGGCGAAGGCTGAGGGAACGACTCAACCTTCGCCTTCTATTCATTCCAGGAGGTCGCTTTCCCTACAGGTGCTCAGGAAGCGCCTCCGCGATCGCCTCGGGAGTGGTCGTGGGACCGTACCGAGCGACGACTGACCCGTCCCGACCGACCAGGAACTTGGTGAAGTTCCAGGGGATGTCGGTTTTGCCTTCGTCATCGGCCTGTTCGGCCTTGAGATACTTGTACAGATCGCAAGCGCCGTCGCCATTGACCTCGATCTTGGCGAACATCGGGAACCCCACGCCGTATTTAGACGTCGCGAACTCCAGGATCTGTTCGTTGCTGCCCGGCTCCTGAGCACCGAACTGGTTACAGGGAAAGCCGAGCACCGTAAAACCCTTGGCTTCGTTGTCTTCGTGTAGTGTCCGCAGACCTGCGTACTGGGGCGTCATCCCTCATTTACTGGCGACGTTGACGATGAGGCAGACCTTGTCCTCGTAATCAGACAGGCGGACCGTGTCACCGGTGATGCTCTGCATTTCGAAATCGTGAATTCCCGCCATGTCATTCTCCTGCTCTCGGTATCGCGAAGTTAGTCCACCAGCGCCTGATAGACCAGGGCCTTGAGCTGACGTCGGATCGGGTAGGACGAGGACGGGATGAGCTGAGTCATGAACAGCACCGTCAGATCCTCGACCGGGTCGATCCAGAAATAGGTGCTGGCGGCACCGCCCCAGGCGTAGTCGCCCGCGGAATCGAGCACGTTCGCCGCTGCGGGATCGATGACCACGGAAAAACCCAGGCCAAAACCTATGCCTTCGTATGGGGTCTCGCTGAACACGGCTTGACCCATGTCTTTGAGGTCCTGATGTCCCGGCAGGTGATTCATCGTCATGTACTCAACCGTCTTTCGGCCCAGCAACCTCGCGCCGTCGAACTGGCCCTTGCCGCGCAACATCTGCGTGAAGCGATGATAGTCATCCACGGTGGAAACCATGCCGCCGCCGCCCGAGACGAACGTCGGTCGCTCGAGATAATGGCTCGTCTGAGGATCATCCTGCAGCTTGCAGGTATCCGTTTCAGGCACGCGGTCATAGCAAGCTGCGAAGCGCTCGACCTGCCCCTGACGCACTGCGAACGCCGAATCCACCATGCCCAGCGGCCCGGTAATGTGCTCGGCGATGTAGTCATCCAGCGCCTGGTCGGCAAACAGCTGCACCAGATAGCCCAGGACATCAGTCGATACGCCATAGTTCCAGCGCGTGCCCGGCGAGAACTTCAGCGGAACCTCCGCCAACATCTCGATCAGGTCATCGAGCGTACCTTGAGTGCGCAGCTCGCCCTGGCCACGCGCCCGGTACATCGCGTCCACCGGATGGGCGTACTGGAACCCGTACACCAACCCCGAGGTGTGGGTGAACAGATCCTTGATGGTCATGGCCCGCTCTGGATCGGCCACCTCGAAGTCGTGTTCGTCACCCCCGGCGAACACCTTGAGATCCTTCCAGGCAGGAATGTATTTCGCCACCGGGTCATCGAGCTGAAAGTGCCCTTTTTCGTACAGCATCATCAGCGCAACGCTGGTGATCGGTTTGGTCATCGAGTAAATCCGGAAGATCGTGTCCCGGCGCATTGGCTTGCTGCGTTCGACGTCCATTTCACCGCAGCTCAGAAACAGCGCTTCTTCCCCGCGTCGCGACACCAGGCACGCATATCCCGGCAACTTGGAATCGTCGACATAGCCCGCCATGAAGTTCTGGACGTAGTCGAGTTTCGAGCTGGAAAAACCAAGGGGCATTGGGGCTCCTGGCGATGGTTCCTGGCGCTGGAAAGGATCGCGTACGATACCCGAAACGGGCGGTGCGAACCGACGAACCGAGGGGCCAACCCCAGCGTGCCTAACGGTGGAATCGGTCCGGGCTGAACGGCGCCGGATCGAACCGCGGTTGCCGGCCCAGCACGGCGTCGCAGATCAACTGTCCGGTGACCGCCGCCGTGGTCAAGCCGATATGGTGATGGCCGAATGCCGCGTACACCATCGATCCGTGCCGCAGCGGCCCGATGGCTGGCAGGAAATCGGGCAACGTCGGCCTGCTGCCACGCCAGCGGTTGCGAAGGGGGCTCAACACCGGACCGAACAAGCGCCGCGCCTGGCGCTCGAGAATATCCGTCCGGCGCCAGTCCGGGGCTGCTTCGGCCCGCGCGAACTCAACGGTACCCGCAATACGCAGTTCGCCGTCCAGGGGCGTCGCCATGAATCCGCGGCCGGCAATGGCCACCGGCGCGGCCAACCCGTCGACCGGGTCGAAACCGACGTGATATCCCATTTCCACCGCCAGGGGCACGGTACAACCCAGCGGTGCGCACAGTTCCGCGGAACGCCATCCGGCGGCGATCACCACCCGGGATGCATCCAGGCGCCAGTTCTGGGCGGTCAGGGTCACGCCGGTTTCGTTCATCGAAAGCCGCTCGACGCGCCGGGTGTGAAGTGTTCCTCCCGCCGCGCAAAACGCGGTCGCCAGCGTCTCTACCAGACGACGCGGGTTCAACACGTGCGCCGTGTCGGGGTGATAGAGCCCCCGATAGACCGGCGCCAGCGCCGGCAGGCGCGCGGCGACCTCGCGCCCGTGCAGATCCTGCGCGGCGACGCCCCGTTCGCGCATGACGCGACGCTGAATCTTTCCCTTTGCGTAGTGGCGCGGCGTTTCGTACGCAAGGTAACTGCCCGCGCGCACCAACAGTTCACCCGCCGCACAGCTCTCGAGTTCCTCGATCCACGCGCTGACGGCGCCGCGAACGAGATTGGCCAGCGCAATGGAGCCCCGTTCCACGGCCGCGGGCCGACTGGCCCAGGCCATGCGGAGCATCCACCCGGCCAGGCCCGGCACCCGGGTAGGTTTCAGGTACAAGGGGCTGTCCGGATCGCCGAGCATCGCGGGCAATCCACGCAACACATCCGGGCGCGCCAGGGGGAGCACATGGTCCACGGCGATCACCCCGGCGTTGCCATGGGAGCACCCTGCCCCCGGCAGTTCCGGATCGAGCACTACCACCTGCTGGCCGGCGCGCTGCAAGGCACGCGCGCACGCCATACCGACGACGCCGGCACCCACCACCGCGATGGTCATGCGCGCATCATCGGTTTAGTCCTGGCCAGCGATCTGGTAGGCAAGACGCTTGAAATCGGCGGAGAATGGGTGCAGGAATCCAGGCATGCGCTGAGTGAAGCACATCATGGTCAGGTTCGCCTTCGGCGCCATGCATGAGTGGGTTCCCGCAATGCCGCCCCAGTGATATTCACCCTGGGCACCCGGGGGTTCGTCCTGCGCAAGCGACTCCTTGAGCGCGAAGCCCAGACCGAAGGTGGTGCCGGGCAATTCCATCACGAAGCGCACCCGTGCCCCGGACGGCAGCCGGTTGGTGCGCATCAACGTCAGGGTCTCCGGTTGCAGCAGGCGCGCGCCGTTCCATTCACCTCCGTTGACCAGCATGCGTACGAAGCTGAGATAGTCGGATGCCGTCGACACCAGCCCATGCCCCCCGGGCTCGAAGCTCGGCGGGTCGCTGAAGCTGGTTTCGTACGGGTCGTCCACTTTGACCAGCCCGCCCTGCATCGGCTGCAGCATGTCCGTGGGCGCGTACATCGCCGTGAAGCGATCACGCTTTTTCTCGGGCACGAAGAAATCCGTGTCGTGCATGCCGAGCGGGTCGAGAATCCTCCTTTTCAGAAACGCGCTGAACTTCTCTCCCGACCAGACCTCCACCAGGCGCGCGAGGATGTCCGTCGAAAAACTGTAGCGCCAGCGCGTTCCCGGCTGATCGGCGAGTGGCAGATCTGCGAGCCGTGCCACCAGACTCTCGAGATTTTTGATCGCGCCAGTGAGGCCCGCGAGGCCGGCCTGAGCGTACCCCTGGTCGATCACCGAGGTGGGATCCACGAAGCCGTACGAGAATCCGGCACTGTGACTCATCAGATGGGCGATGGTCGGTTCAAGCTTCAGCGGCTCGACCACCTCGATGCTGTCCGCGTCGCCACGCAACACGCTGAGGTTCGCAAGCAACGGCAGGTGCTTCGCCAGGGGGTCATCCAGGGCAAACTTACCCTCTTCGTAGAGCATCATCGCGGCAACCGAGGTGACCAGCTTAGTGTTCGAGTAGACCCGGAAAATCGCGTCACCGGTGAGCGGACGCTTGCTCTCGAGATCCATGTAGCCGTACGTCTTGAAGTCCAGCACGTCCAGGCCACGCATGATCAGCGTGTTGCAACAGGACAGGATGTTCTCGTCCACATAGAACTGCATGCGCTCGTGAATGGGGGAGAAATCGAGGTCGGAAGCAACGATATCGATCATGGGGTGATAGGTGTCCCGAAAGATGATGGATGTCCAGATCTTTCCGGGCGGCGTTGGGAAAGGGGCGGCATTGTAGCCGACACGACGCCTTTTCGTCTGGCGTTGTGGGGTGGCGGCAGCTAGTGTTCGCTGGGTGAGCGACGCGCCGACATCCGACGCCCCTGTCGATGCCCGGAGGCCAGGACTGGCGGTCAGCCTCGCTCCATTGCTCACGTTGATCGGTCTGCTCGCGCTGAACGTCTATTTGTTCGGCGACGACGCACTTTCCGGGCCTCACCAGATCGCATTGCTGGTGAGCGCCGGGCTTACCGCCGCACTGGCGATTCGAATCGGGGTGCGGTGGCTCGACATCCAGGACGCGATCGTCGCCAGCATCGGCATCGCCGTCCCGGCCATTCTCATCCTGCTGATGGTGGGTGCGCTGTCCGGCACCTGGCTGGTGAGCGGCATCGTGCCAGCAATGATCTACTACGGACTGCACCTTCTGAACCCGGCGATCTTTCTGTTCGCCGCCTGCATCATCGGCGCCGTGATCTCGCTGGCCACGGGGAGCTCCTGGACTACGTCGGCAACGGTTGGGATCGCGCTGATGGGGATCGGCCGGGCACTGGGCATTCACGAAGGAATGATCGCGGGCGCGGTGCTTTCGGGCGCCTATTTCGGTGACAAACTCTCGCCGCTGTCGGACACCACCAACCTCGCCGCGGGCGTCGGCGGGATCGATCTGTTCACGCACATCCGTTACCTGGTCTACACCACGGGACCCTCGATCAGCATCGCGCTGCTGGGCTACCTCGCCCTCGGACTGTTCGGCGGCACCGGTGGCGGGCAGGTCGACAATCAGCTTCTCTATGACGCGCTGAATGCCCGATTCGATATCAGCTTGTGGCTGATGCTGGTTCCAGCACTGGTGATCTATATGATCGTGCGGCGCGTGCCGGCACTGCCAGCCATCTTCGTCGGTGCGCTGCTCGGCGCTGTCGCGGCGCTCATCGCGCAGCCGGAGGTGGTGCTGCTGGCTGCTCCGACCGCCGGCAACGCGGCCGCGTACACCGGCATCATGACCGCGATGTTCGGCGAGGTCGCGATCGCCACCGGACACCCGGTGCTGGACGAACTGCTCCACTCGAAAGGCATGGCGGGGATGCTGCCCACGATCTGGCTGATCCTCTCGGCGATGGTATTCGGCGGCACCATGGAGGCCGGTGGGTTTCTCAAGCGCATCACCAACGCTCTGCTGGGGCGGGTTCGCTCCGATGGATCGCTGATTGCGGCCACCACAGGAACGTGCCTCACAGCCAATGCCACGGCCTCGGATCAATACCTGGCGATCGTGGTGCCCGGGCGGATGTTTGCCAACGCGTTCCGCGAGCGCGGGCTGGCACCCCAGAACCTGACCCGGACCCTGGAGGACGCAGGGACCGTGACCTCGGTGTTGATTCCCTGGAATACCTGCGGTGCGTTCCACGCCGGAGTGCTCGGCGTGGCGACGTTCAGCTACGCGCCGTTCGCATTCTTCTGCCTGCTGAGTCCCTTCATGACGCTGCTGTTCGGGTACCGTGGCTTTCGCCTGGCGCGCACCGAGGCCCAATCAAAGGCTGATCCATGAAACCCGTGGCACACGGGCTCGCAATCGCTCTCGCCACGGGTCTCGTTGCGCTGAGCAGCTGCGTACCGCCGGATCCTTCGGACACTCGTGTCATCAGCACAGCAATGGAAAAGGCCGCGCAGCGAATTACCGGGCCGCTCATTCGGGAGGTCGTGGCGGAGATCGCCAGCGATGCTTATCAGGGCCGAGCCCCGGGCACCGACGGCGATCGCATGACTCGCGACTACCTGAGCGCGCGGCTACGCGACGCCGGACTCGCCCCGGGCGCGAACGGCAGCTGGCAACAACTATTCAAGCTGATCGGCGTCACCGCCGCCCAGCCTGAGTCCTGGACATTCCATCACGAGGGCACCGAAACGCGAATTGCCCAGCACGACGAATTCATCGCAGCCAGCGGCCTGCAGGCCCCTGTGGCTGCATTGAACGAGGCGGAACTGGTGTTTGTCGGCTACGGAATATCAGCACCCGAGTACGGGTGGGACGACTACGCGGGCCGCAACCTGAAAGGCAAGGTGCTGGTCATGCTGAACAACGATCCGCACTGGGATCCGGAACTGTTCGCCGGCGAACGTCGCCTCTACTACGGCCGCTGGATGTACAAGTACGAAACCGCCGCAGCCAGGGGCGCGGCCGGCGCGATCATCATCCATACGACCGAATCAGCCGGTTACCCATGGCGCGTCATTCAGTCGTCGTTTTCCGGCCGCCGCTTCGAACTCCCGCAACGCGACGGGCCGCGTCTTGCGATCAAAGCATGGATGACAAGCACCGCCGTTGCCCGTCTGGTGGCGACGGCCGGTTTCGAGCTCGACGAACTGATCCAGCATGCCCGGCATCGGGAGTTCACTCCAATTCCGCTGGGCATCACGACGTCACTGACCCTGCGCAACGCCCTCAGCGCCGTGGAGAGCGGCAACGTGGTCGGCCAGCTGCGCGGCAGCGATCCCAAGCTTGCCGGGCAACTGGTGATCTATACGGCGCATCACGACCACATTGGTGTGCGCAGCGGACCGCAGGGTGATCAGATTTACAACGGCGCGCTGGACAATGCCAGCGGCACCGCGATGGTGATGGCTATCGCCGAAGCGTTCGCGGCATTGCCACGAGCCCCGCGACGCTCCGTACAATTCATCTTCGTGGGCGCGGAAGAGCAGGGACTGCTCGGCTCGCAGTACTACGCCGAAAACCCCTCGGTGGCGCCGGGTCAAATTGCTGCGAACATCAATTTCGACGTCGGCAGCAACAGCGGTCGGGCCAGCGACGTGGTCTACATCGGTTTGGGCCGGTCGAGCCTCGACGCGATCGCACAGCGGGTGGCGGATCACCAGCAGCGGACGCTGAAGCCGGACCCGGACCCCGGCAAGGGCCTGTTCTACCGGTCAGATCAGTTCAACTTCGCACGCATCGGCGTGCCCGCGCTGTATATACGGGGCGGCCGTGACATCATCGGCCACCCGGGCAGGGGGGAGGCGCGGGCGGCAGCGTACCTCGCCAATCACTACCATCAACCCAGCGACGAACTGACCGACGACTGGAACTTCGATGGCATGGTCGATGATGCGCAGTTCGGTTTCCTGGCGGGTCTGCTGATCGCCAACGCTGATGAGCTACCCACCTGGAATTCCGGCGACGAGTTCGAGGCGGCGCGCAAGGCCGCCCTGAGGCGCCTCACCGACTGATCAGGCGTCGCCAGGTCCGGCGGCCGTACGCCGGAGACGTTCCGGGGTCATCGGCAGGTCGCGCAGCCGCAGTCCGGTGGCGGCGAACACCGCATTGCCCAGCGCCGCGGCGGTTGGGCCCTGGGTCGCTTCACCGGCCCCCAGCGAGGGCTCCTCAGGCCGATCGATCAGCACGGTCATCACCTCCGGCACTTCGCTGAAGCGCAGAATCGGGTAGCTGTCCCAATCCGTCGAGGTGACCCCGTCGCGCCCGAATTCGACCGCCTCCTTCAAGGTCCAACTCAGCGACTGGACGGCGCCCCCTTCCAACTGATTGACCAGCCCGTCGGGGTCGATCACCTGGCCGGCATCGGCGGCGATCCAGACCTGCTCCGCGCTGATGGTGGCGCTGTCGGGATCGACAGCTACCTGCACGACCACCGCCGCATAGGACGCCTGATTCTTGTATCGCGCGACGGCCACACCGCGGCCACGGCTCGGTTTCGTGTATGTGCACGTGCCCGTGCCCGTGCCCGTGCCCGGAGAAGGGCAGTCGAGTCCACCGGCCAGCGCAACGACGCGCTCGAGAACCGCCCGCGCCCGGCGGTCGTCCAGGTGGTTCATTCGGAACTCCACCGGGTCGTGGCCAGCGGCCAGCGCCAATTCATCCATGAACGATTCGATCGCGAACACGTTTGCGTGAGCACCCAGTGCTCGCAGCGACGATGTACGCAGGGGGCTGTCGGCGACGAATCGTTTCACGACGCGCGGCGCGTGCAGCGCGTAAATCGGCCACGCATTGCGGTGGATACCCACCTCGGCCCGCAACGCCGGTCGCGGTACTGCGCGTGGTATCGGTTCGGCAAGATGTCCTGCGGCAAGCAGGTTCAAACCGTCCCCACCTGGCATCGGCCGTCCCATGTGGGTGAATCCCCAGACGTCGTGCGACCATCCACAGATGCGACCTCGTTCATCCAGCGCAGCTTCCATACGCACGTGGGCCGCCGGACCATAGGGTTCCCACTGATGTTCCTGCTGGCGGGTCCATTGCAGCATTACCGGCCGCCCCGGCAGCGCTCGAGCGCAGAGCGCGGCATCCAAGGCAACGTCGTCAGCACCGTTGTGGCCGTAGCAACCCGCGCCCGCGGTATGCACGACGCTGATCTTGTCCGTATCCATCCGGAGTGCGCGCGCCAGACAGCCGCGCAGCAGCTCGATACCTTGACTGTGCGACCAGACCGTCAGATGGCCATCCAGATTCAGCAGCGCGACGGCCGCCGAGGGCGCCAACGATGCATGCATGAGGTATGGCCGCGAGTATTCTGCAACCACGCGGCGAGCGCCCAGGGGCCAGGTGAGCGGGGGAACTTCGGCCTCAACAGGCACTCCCTCGCGCAGCGGAAACGCGGCACTTTCGTTGGCCACGAGATAGGCGGAGAGATCTGCAACTTCCGGCAGGCGCTCTGCATCGTGCCAGCGCGCCGCCGCGCTGGCGCGCCCGGCGATACGAATCGCGTCGTACTCGGATTCGGCCAGCACGGCCAGAAAACTGCCGTCGACCACCACGCCCAGCAACCCGGGTTCACGCTCGATCCGGCTGCGATCGAACCGCGCCAGGCGGTGGTTCGGGCCGGGCGGACGAATCACCCGCGCATGACAGAGCCCGGTCAGTTCGAGGTCCTGCAGGAATACCCCGGCGCCGCGCAGTTTGGGTTCGAGGTCAACCCGCAGCATGCCTCGGCCTACCCACCGATGCTCGGTCGGTGAGCGTTCCGGCGCCAGCTCATCGATGGTGGTTCCAAAATCGCGGCCGCCCTGCAGTTCCCAGATCGAGACCGTCTGATTGCCCCCGGGCGCACTGATGATTCCATCCGCGATATCCAGCGTCGCGACATCCGCGTCGAGTACTGTGGCGGCCTGTGCCAGCAACAGACGCCGGGCCCAGGCACCGGCCTGACGCAGCGCAGCGCCACTCTGCTCGATGGACATCGACCCCGCGGTGACCAGCTCGTTCGGCGCGACCCCGGTACGGGTGACGGCCACCCGCACCCGGACCGGTTCGACGCCCAGTTCATCCGCAAGGATCAACGTGAGCGCGGTCAGAATGCCCTGGCCGAGCTCGACCTTGCCGGTGCGCAAGGTGACGGTTGCTTCCGCGTCGATTGTGAGCCATTGGTCCAGCTCCGGGTTACGGACCAGCGATGGGGGCAGCTCCGCTCGATCAGCCATTCGCCGACAACTCGCAGAACGCGTTGAGGATTCTCGGCTGCGCGCCACAGCGACACAGGTGGTCGTCCAGCGCGATTTGAATTTCCCGCCTGCTCGGTCGTGGATTGGCGTCAAACAGCGCACGTGCCGCGATCAGGATGCCGGACAGGCAATAACCGCACTGGGCCGCGTTGTGGTCGAGCAACGCCTGTTGAATTGGGTGCAGGGTTTCGTTCGCGAACCCTTCCAGGGTCACCAGCGACATTCCTTCGAACTCGCCCACGGTGCGCCGACAACTGAACTCAGGTGCACCGTCTACCAGCACCTTGCAGGCGCCGCACTGCTCCAGGCCACAGCCGAGTTTTACGCTTTTGAGGCCGAGCGCATCACGCAGGACATGCAGTAAGGGCACGTTGCGATCTACATCGAGTTCGTGGGACACGCCGTTGACAATGACGCGCATCAGAACAATCCCATCTGACGGTCATCGCCCACCACCTGCGCGAAATCGAGGCCAAGCGTGCCGAGTACGGGTTCCGCCACCGGCAGGATCTGTTTCTGTACGTAGTGCTCCCGATCCGGTTCGTGCTGAAGATTATCCAGCGGTTCGGGACCGGCAACGGTGATTAGATAAGACACGATGCGACCTACGTCACCCGATTTTCGCGCCGCGACGACGTGCGGTGGCGAAGTGGCCGTGTATTGCGCCGGTGGCTTGCGCAAACCCTTTCGGTAGACCAGCAAATCGTCCAACGCACCCTCACGAACCTGTCGCACCACATCGAACAGATAGTCGGTGACGTCCTGGTCGTCGAACAGACGATAGTACAGTTCGCGTTGCACCTGCTTTGCCAATTGCGTCCAGTCACGGCGCACGACTTCCATGCCAACGAACTCCACGGCATCGGGATCGCAGCCCTGAACGAGTCCCGCATAGCGCTTGCGGGCCCCACCCGCGCCATGCCGCACGGAGGGCAGGAACAGTTTCGTGTACAGCTTCTCGAATTCGAGTTCCAGGTGGCTCTCGACCCGCCAGCGCTGCCCGACCAGCTCCGCAAGCTCTCGTGTACAGCGCTGCGCCAGCTCCGCACCGAGCGGTCCGGCCGCGGTTGCGTCGCTGAGTCCCGAGGCAACGAAAACGCTGTCCGTATCCCCGTAAAGCACCTCGTATCCACAGCGTTCGAACCAGTCTTTAGACCACCGCAACAGAAACCGGCCCTGCCCGGTAATGGCGTTGGCGATGTCCGGATTGTGGAACCGGCATGCCGGTGTGCCGAGCACCCCGTAGAACGAGTTCATCAGGATTTTGATGGCCTGTGATGCAACCTCGTCGCCACTACGCTTGGCGGCCTCACGCTGTGGAAACAGCGCTTCGAGCATGGCGGGCAGGATGCCGGGTTCCCGCCGAAACGAGGCTCCCGGCAGCTCGATGCGATCTTCCGCGTCGGAGGGGTTGCCCAGGTAACCCAGGGGGTCGATGTTGAAGGTACGAATGATGCTCGGATACAGACTTTTGAAATCGAACACCCAGACATTCTCGTGAATGCCGGTGACCGGTTCGAAGACGTGACCCCCCGACTGGGCTTCGAACACGCGCGAATCGTCCGATCGAACGGTGGGTGCGACGTAACCCCTGGGTCCCAGCGCGGCGAGATAGAGGAAATCGAAGGATGCAATGCTGGCGGCAACGCGGTCCGGAGTCATCCCAGTGAGTGCACTGCGGGCAAAGGCGAGGCGAATCAGGTTCAGCTCATCAACGATTTCCCGCACCAACCGCGCATCGGTGCGGGCATACCGGGCGAAGCCCTCCAGGTCGTGCTGATAGCGGTGCATGATCTCGCCGGCCCGATCGACAACGTCGCCATCCAGCGCCTTGCCTTCGCCAAGCACCTGCCGGCCAACCGCGTCGAGGGAGTAATCGTCCATCCGCACGAACGCGCCGCGCAGCAGGTCGATGCCATCGAGCACCACCCGACCGGGCACGTTGGCGCTGCCACTGCCGAAGTAGCCCTGGGCGGCCCGCAAGCGCAACTCGCCCTTACCGCGGCCCAGCTCGAAGGGATGCCCGACACGCGCAGCGATGCGCGCCAGCACGGTCAGATCGAAGTCGATCACGTTCCAACCGGTCAGCACGTCCGGATCGAGTTCGGCGATCCGGTCGCAAAATGCATCGAGCGTCTGCCATTCGTCCGGATAGCCGCGGGCCTGCTCGGGCATTTCCCGGTTCCGCGGGTCGCAGATGAGTACTTCGTCAGCCCCGCAGCCGTACAGGGAAATGGCCAACAGTTGCTGGGCCTTGGCGTCGGTCTCTATGTCGAACGATAGAACGCGCGGTTCTATCTCGAGCGTCGCCGCGCTCACCTGCGGGTCGTCGAACACCCAGGTGGTGCCTTGGCCCGGCTGCGCCTCGCCCTCGATCAGACACGCGCCCCGAATGCTACGGTCGATCAGATAGCGAACGGCGAAGCGTACATCGGCTTCGAAGGTCGCCACGCCCTGATGGTGCAGCCGGTCGCGGATGGGCGGTGTATCCGAGGGAACGCGCACCTCGACCCGGCTCACCGGCTCACCGGCAAAACTGCGCAGCTCGGTCTCCAGCACGGGCCGATCGCTGAGTTCCGCCGCCAACTGGGCATCGCCGCTGCGTACGTAAAAGTGCGGCCGCTGCCGATGATCGCGGATGAGAAACGTCGCCCCGTCGTCCATCCGTCCATAGAGATGAACTACCGGCGTCCCGCTGAAGATCCGGTAATCCGCCTGGAGGATGACGCCGCGGGTCTGCATTTTCAGGATTCCCGCGCGGCGCGGTCAGACGCCCTCGATGGCGTGGATTCGTTTCCAGGTTGCTCCGGGCAGCCAGCGGCGCATGCGCCAGGCGAGCCGGGAGCCGCGCCCCGGAAATACGAACAGGTCATTGCGCTCGAGCCCAGCATCGATTGCATCCAGCACGTCCTGGGGTTCCAGAGGTGCTCCCTGGTCGAAAATCTTTGGCCAGACGGTGGCCCGGGCCTGGTCCAGCAACGGCGTTTTCACGGGCGGAGGACAGACGCACAGGATGTTCACGTTGCTGTCCTGGTGTTCATGAGCCAGCACTTCGGTGAATGCGACCACCGCAAATTTCGACGCACCGTAGGCCGCCATGTAAATCAACGGAATCCAGCCCGCCAGCGAGGCGAAGTTGATCAGCTCGCCCCGGTTGCGCTCGAGCAACCCTGGCAGGGTCGCCTTGGTGACGTTGACCACGCCGTTGTAGTTGACGGCCATGGTTCGATGGAAGAGTTCCACCTCCTGATCGACGACTCTGCCAAGCGGCATGATGGCCGCCGCGTTGTACACCCGCCGGATCGGACCCAGGGATGATTCCGTTTCGGTGACCGCTGCAACCACGGCGTCGTAGTCCGTGACATCGACGTGAAACGTACGGATGTTCTGGTGCTGCTCGGCGGTTTCCAGCAAGCCGGCTTCGTTGACATCAAGCGCTGCGACGCGATGCCCGGCATCCGCCAGCTGGCGCGCGGCCAGTCGGCCCATGCCGCTGCCAGCGCCGGTGATCAGGATCGATTCGTCCCGCGATCCGGCCTCATTGGTCATTTCGTTTTCACTCCCGCGCTCCTGGTCCCTGCAGGCGATGCTAATGCCTCTCGGCGGAGTGACTCAAGCTTGTTAGGGTAAGACATGATTCGACGGAGATCGCCATGAGCATTCCAACCCCGGGCTCCCAGGAGTGGCTGGATCAGGTCACCGAGCCGATCATCGAACCCGACCGGCGGATCATCGACCCGCACCACCACCTGTGGGACCGGCACGACATCGGCAGCTACCTGCTCGAGAATCTGTGGGCCGACACCGATTCCGGACACCACATCGAGAAGACCGTATTCGTCGAATGCGGCGCGAGCTACCGACCCGACGGTCCCGAGCACCTGATGCCCATCGGGGAAACCGAGTTCGTTGCGCGCATCGCCGCCGACAGTGCCGCCGGCGCCCCGGGCCAGGCCCGCATCGCCGCGATCGTGGCACGGGCCGACCTGCGCCTCGGCGCGCAGCTGATCGACGTACTGGACGCCCACGAACACGCCGGTGGCGGTCTGTTCCGCGGCATCCGTCACACCGGCGCCCGCGATTCCAATCGCGAGGTACTGATGGGCCGCGCGTTCGCGCCGGAGGGTCTGTATGCCGACCCGGAATTTCGCGCGGGGGTACAGACGCTGGGTACCCGCGGCATGAGCTACGACACCTGGCACTATCACCACCAGAATCCCGACTTCGCCGAACTGGCGCGGGCCTGCCCAGGCACCACGATCATTCTCGACCATTTCGGCACGCCGCTCGGCGTCGGCCCGTACGCCGACCGCAGAGCCGAGATCTTTGCAGCCTGGAAGCACGACATCGCTGCAATCGCTGAATTGCCCAACGTAATCGCCAAGCTGGGTGGCCTGGCGATGCACATCAACGGCTTCGGCTGGCATGCGCGCGAGCGACCCGCGACCTCTGATGAGTTTGTCGAGGCCCAGCGCCCTTACTACGAACATACGATCGAGTGTTTCGGACCGGAGCGATGCATGTTCGAGAGTAATTTTCCGGTCGACCGGATGTCGCTGTCCTACCCCGTGCTGTGGAACGCCTTGAAGAAGATCGCAGCCGGTTATTCCGAAGATGAACAGGACGCGATGTTCTACCGCACCGCCGCGCGCGTGTATCGGATCTGATGAGATCCGCGGACACGGGATCGCGCATCTGGCTGCTGGCGCTGGTCCCCGACGTCAGGGGCGGCCGCTGGATCAGCGGGTTACTGATCTTTGCGGCACTGATTGCGATGTTCTCGGCAGCGGGGGTGTTCTCCGCCGACGCGTCGGACTATGCGAGCCCCGGAGTGTCGCTGTTCTTCGCCGCGATTCTGGGCTACATCATCCCGGTCGTTCATTTTATCAGCGAGCGCGCGCAAACCGCGCTGGAAGATCTGGCCGGGCCACTGGGGCTGGATGCCAAAAGCCTAGCGGAACAAACGCGGCGCGTGTCCCATCGCTCCCGCCGCTGGACGCTGCTGTGGGCGTCCGCCGGGATCATCGCCGGGGGCGCCCACAATGTGCTGTTGCTCAGCTCCGTTGACACCACGCTCGCGGGCGGCCTGGATTCGCTGGGCGTCTCGAATCTGATCGGCGGGGCGCTGGTCTGGATCGTCATGACCTTCGCAATAACGAGCCTGGTCGAAATCGCAGGCCAGTTCAATCGGCTTGCCCACAACGCCGAAGTGGATCTTCTGAATCCGACGGCACTGACGCCGTTCGGCCGGATGGCGGTGATCTCGACCCTGGCAATGATAGGCGCGCAGGCGGCATTCCCACTCATGTGGATCGACCAGATCTCCAGCGCCGTCACCATGGTTCCGGGGCTGATTGCGACTGCCGTACCGATGGTGCTGATGTTCGCGCTGCCCGTCTGGCCGGTGCATCGGCGAATCGCCGCTGCCAAACGCGCGGAGCTGCAGCGTATCCACGGTTGGATCGAAGCGGCGCGCGGGGTCGGTACCGCCGGCCCCGAGGAGCCAGAAGCGCTAGCGCGACTCGCCCCGCTACTGAGCTATCGCAACGAGATCGAGCACCTCTCGGAGTGGCCCTTCAACGCCACGCTGCTGACCCGGCTGGGGTTCTACCTGATCATTCCGCCGCTGACCTGGCTGGGCGCAGCCCTGATGGAGATCGTTCTCCAGGACGTCGTGTGAGCAGCGTTGGCGATGTTGCCAGCGAACCGGACGCAATGTCTCGCCTTATGCGCTGCCCTTCTTTGAGCGTGACCGATATGAACATTCAGCCTTAGCAGCGCGTATCGAGTGCGCCCCACCCAGCGTATCATCACGTTGGGCGGCGGTGTCTCGCAGCAGTATTTAGTCGATAAATATGGAAGATACTACGAACGAACGCTGACAGTCCCGCCGCCCACTTCATTCAGTTCCCAGCGTCCACCTGCCACAACTTCGTAGCGCTTTCGATAGTTCCGGTCAGATTGTCCAGGGTCCCGGCGATGCGTCGGACCGCCTCATCAACAGCGTCGAACTCGCGCTGCTCGATCGCCTCGCGCAACGCCGGTAGGGTCTTGGCCCCATAGCCGGTGTAGTACCCAGGCGCATAAAGCTGATGCCGGTACCAGGGTCGTGACCGCAGGCCGCGTTCGTCCAGCAGCGTGCGTTCGCTCTTGAACAACAATTGGTTGAGCTGTGTTCGACGCCTGTCGTCGAGCGTGCCTGCGGCGGCCGCATCCCCATACGCCGCACTCGCCGAGGTCAGGGCCGCCACGGCGTTGTGCAGCGGCGCAAAGTTCAGGTACGGAACGGGGTCTTCCCGGCGCGGCGCGCCGAGCGCTTCCCGCGGATCCAGCGCGAGCCTGAACGTGCCGTCGTCAATCATGCCGTTGCGCTCGAGCGTGTCTTCGCGAAGTTTTTCCACCAGTTCGGCTATTTCGTCGACGTAGCTCTCGATGTTGTCCGCGAGCGCGCTGAAGTCGAACGGCAGAATCTCGGCGTTGGCCATGCGCAACGTCGCGCGACCCGCAACCTGGGCAAGCGCGACACCGTAGTGGAACCCTGGGTCTCCGAAACGCGTGTAGTGTGCAAAGGTGTCGTACAGGCTGTGGTAGCTGCCGCCAGCGTTCTCTCCACCAAAGCCGAGGTTCGCCGATGCAATGCCCAGGTGCTGCAGAAACGGCGTGTAGTCGGATCCCGATCCCAGCGGGGCGAGCCGTAGCACGCCGCGCTCATTCAGTTCTGCCTGCTGCTTCACACTGCCATTGAGCTTTACCCAGGCCGCGACCCGTTCGGCCACGGAAACGCCCGTCTGGGGATCGACGACATCCGCGGCGATCTGCGCAAGAAACGGTTGCAGTGTCCCGCTCCCGCCCATCCGCAGGAAACCGCGGCCACTCCCGTCGGTGTTGAAGTACACGACCGCCTTGCGGGTCAGCTCGCGCGCGTGTTCTTCGACCCACTCGGTCGAACCGATCAGGCCGGGCTCCTCCGCGTCCCACGCCGCATAGACGATGGTCCGCGCCGGTCCCGGGAATTGCGCCGCGACCGCTTTCGCCTCAGCCAGCAACGCCACCAGACCGGAGATCGGATCGCCCGCACCGTGATTCCAGGCATCGTGGTGGTTGCCACGCATGATCCACTCATCCGGAATAACACGACCGGGCAACGTGGCGATCACATTGCGCGCCTCAACCCGATCCCAGTTGAACTCCACTTCGAGCCGCACCTTGGCGGGGCCCGGGCCGAGGTGATAGGTAATCGGCAACGCACCGCGCCAGTCCGCGGGCGCAACCGGCCCTGCAAGGGCTTCGAGCAGCGGTTGCGCATCGGCATAGGAGATCGGCAGCACCGGAATCTTCGCGACCACCGGGGAGTCCGCCACGTCCAATCGGCGCGCCCTGCCCGTCGCCGCGACGCCCGGTGTCAGCACATCGCCGGCGAACACGGGTAGTTCCATGACGCTGCCGCGCTGTACCCCGCTTGGATGTTTGAACGCACCACGCGGATAGACATCACCCCGCGCGTAGCCATCGTCCGCCGGGTCGGAGTAGATGATTGTCCCGATCGCCCCATGGTCTGCCGCGAGCTTGGGTTTGATGCCACGCCATGCTCGGCCATAGCGGGCGATGACCACCTTGCCCGCGACGTCGATCCCGAACCGTTCGAGCTGCTCGTAGTCTTCCTGCACGCCATAGTTGACGAACACCAGCTCGGCGGTGACGTCACCGTTCGGGGAAAAGGCATTGTAGGGCGGCAGCACTTCGTCCGACGCGGTGCTCTGATCCTCTGCGATCGGCATCTCGTCTAACGACGCTTCAAAGGAGGTCGGTTCGAGCAGCCTCAAGCGGCGCCGCTTCGGCGTCGGAAACAGCACGTCGTAGCGCGCCAGCCGAACCTGGTAGCCCCATTGCTCGAACAACCCCGCCAGATAGTCGACGTTGGCCTGGCCGTGCGCGGAACCGACGTGATGCGGTCGTTCGCTCAGCGTGCGCATCCAGCGCTCGAGATCCGCCGGATCCAGCAGTGCATCGTAGCTTGCTTCCAGGGCGCGCTGCGCCTGCGACTCCGCGGCGCCGAACCCCAACAGACGATCACCGGCCCAACCGGCATCACAGAACGACCCTAGCGCGGCCCACACCACCCACACCACCCACCCGGAGGAGTTTGACATCACCCGAACTCAACGAAGAAACCGAGTTGAGGTTGTACACAAATTAGTTCCGAGCCACCAGCGCCGCCTCGTGGCCTTCGAAAACGCGATGCGCGCTTGTGCGAGGTCGCCCCCTCGGTAGGTGGTGGGAATGGTGAGCGTCAGTTCGGCTTGCGGAACAGCAGTGTGAATCGATCGGTGTTGCCGGTCACGCTTTTGCGCCCGACTTCGTATCGCAATTCGTCGTCCGGGCGGTAATGCAGACCCGAGAAATCCACCAGCTCGAAACCCACCGCCTGAATCTCTTTGATCATCCGAACCGGGTCCATCCGCCGCCAGGATTCCGCCGTGTCTTGCGCGTTGTGCCGCAAGGTGTGATCCACCACGCCGTAGTGACCACCGGCTTTGAGTGCCTGGAACGACGCCCGGTTCATCACCTCGCGACCCTGCTCGCTGAAGTTGTGCAGATTGCGGAAGGTCAGCACGAGATCGACGTCGCGCACCTCGAAATCGAGCACTGCCAGATCGAGGCGACGCCCCTGACGATCGAACGTGTTGTCCAGCTCCACCAATTTCACATGAGCGTAGGGCGCCTTCTTCAGCAACTCCTCAACGCCCGTGGTGCCCAGCGCCACATACAGGCTGCCATGCTCCTCCAGCAGCGGGGCGAGAATTTTTGTGTACCAGCCGCCACCCGGGACCAATTCGAGAACCCGCATGTCCTCGCGCAGACCGAAAAACTGAAGCGTTTCGAGGGGCTTGCGGTTGGCATCGCGGGCCCGCTCCGCGGGACTTCGATCACTCGAGTCGATCGCCGTGGCCAGTTGCTCCTCAAACGTTGCCGCATGGCCAAACCCCGCCGCCAGACACCACACCAATGCCCAGCCAACTCTCAGTAACACGCCACCCATAACCCCGCGCCTCCTGGTCCAGTTGAAAAGGACGCGGATGCTAACATGCGCTCATGGGTGCCGACGCTCGCGATTACGACCCGGACAATCCGTTCGCAAAGATCCTGCGGGGCGAGGCCCGCTCCCATATCGTCCACGAGGACGACCATTGCATGGCATTCATGGATCTGATGCCGCAGACCCCCGGCCATACCCTGATCATTCCACGAACCCCGGCTGCCGAGATCTTCGAACTGCCAGCGGGCGATCTTGCCCAGGTCATGATGCTCACCCAGCGTATCGCCAAGGCCGTGCGTCAGGTATTCGACCCTCCGGGCCTGATGATTGTGCAATTGAATGGCGCGCTCGCGGGCCAGACCGTGTTCCACCTTCATTTCCACGTCATTCCGCGCTTTAAGGGGTTGGACATGAAACTGCACGCACGCGTCGTCGAACACGCCGATGTACTGGACGGACATGCCGAGCGTCTGCGCGAAGCCATGATGCAGATACCCTGACCTCACGACCTTCGAGATCATTGCCACGACAACCTCCCGGGGCGACCATTGCCGTACGCGAACTCGCAGAGACAGCCATGAAAAACGTATTCCTGACCCTGGCGATCATCGGCGCCCTGGTTCCTTTCTACTTCTTTGAGCAACACTTCCGGCTGAACGGCTACGGCCTGGCCGACTTCATTGCCGGTATTTTCGCCACGCCCGCCGCCAGCGGGTTCACTGCGGATCTGCTGATCACCTCGCTGGCGTTCTGGATCTACATGTTCAGCGCGCGCTCGGGCGGCACGCGTGTCCCGAATCCCTGGCCGTTCGTCGCCCTCAACCTGTTGATCGGCTTGTCCTGCGCCCTCCCGGCATACCTTTACGTACGCCTTAGAGCAGCCGCCACCGTACCCGCATGAGCCACGGCGACGTTCAGGGACCCGCTGCGCGATTGGCGTCTATCGCGCGTGGTCTACAGCTGGATCTGTCCGGCCTGCGTGCAATGGGTCCTGCGTCCGGTATACAGTCCTCTTCCTTTGCGCATCGCCAGAGCGAGGATTCACCATGAAGATTGGTCTCATTCCGGTAAACATCGGGGTCGAATCCGCCGAACAGATGATTGGTCTGGCCCAGCTGGCGGAAGCCTCGGGCTACGAGTCGGTGTGGACCTTCGAACACGTGATCATTCCGCTGGACTATGACTCGAAGTACCCCTACAACGACACCGGGAAGATGGGCGCAGACCCCGAGGCGAACCTGGTCGATCCGCTGATAGCCCTGACCGCGATCGCCGCGAACACCAAGACCATTCGCCTCGGCACCGGGGTCAACATTCTCTCCCAGGTCAACCCGCTGCTGCTGGCCAAGCAGGCCGCCAGCCTCGACATGCTGTCGAACGGCCGGTTCATGCTGGGTGTCGGGATCGGCTGGCTGCGCGAAGAATTCGACGCCATGGGAACGCCCTTCGAGCGCCGCGGGGCGCGCTTCGACGACTACGTCGTTGCGATGCGCAAAATCTGGTCGGGCGAGGTGGTGGAACACCAAAGCGATTTCCTCAACTGGCACGGCTTCAAGAGCTATCCAGTACCCACCCAGAAGCCCGGCGTGCCGATCATCATGGGCGGCAACAAAGGCAAGATCTTCGAGCGCATCGCAACGCTGGGCGACGGCTGGTTCGCACCGGCGAGCTCGCCCGACGAGCTGTCCCCGTTCCTGGAGCCGCTGAAGGCGGCGTGCGCGGCCGCCGGCCGCGATTACGCCAGTATTGAGATCACCGCGATGTGGCCCGGCCAGGGCGGCGTGGAGGCCGTCAATGCCTTCGCTGAACTCGGCGTGTCACGCCTGGTGGTGCCGATCATGGCGCTGGGTGCGGACCCGGCTGCCGGCATCCAACGCCTCGGCGAGGACGTCATCGCTAAGCTCTAGCCAATAGCCAGCCGGTGCCGGTGAAAGAAGGGAGACCCCAGGCGAGGGAGGACAAGGGAACGAGCATCCTGGGGCCCCCTATGGGGAGACGTTTTAACGCGCCCAACCTGAACCGCACCTGAATGCACAACCCCCGGATACCTACTCCCGGAAACCTTCAGCCAGCGATGCTTCGAAGGCGGCGAAACGTGTTTCCAGTTCTGACCGCTGAATGGCTTTGAGTTCCGCGGGCAGAAACGCATGGTTGATGCAGTTGCGCACCAGCCGTTTCAAGTCTGCATAGCCAAGGTTGTAGCGGCGGACCGCGGCGACGTACTCCATGGTGAGGTTACTTCGGCTCACGCCTTCGTCGTCGGTACAAACACACAGCGGCACTCCCGCGCGCCGATACAGGTCGAAGGGATGATCCTCATCGGCGATACCGAGAATCGCCTCGCTGCTGGACAGGCTGACCTCGACCAGAATCTGCTGTGCCCGCATCTGCTCCAGCAGACCGACCAGGTCGCGTTCCCAGGCAACGGAGGTGCCGTGACCTATACGCCGGGCATGGCCCTCGTCGATGGACCGACGAACGCGATCCCACATCGGTTCGACCGGCGATTCACGTAGCGACAACTCACCCGCGTGCAAGGTCATCGGAGGCTCACCCAACCGCCGCCAGAGGAAATCGAGAATGCGCATCTGCGCGTCGAACTGACGCCGTGCGCTGGGCAGGTCTTCCGGCGCGACCATGTTCACGGCAACAATCCGCTCATCTGCGTTGACCGCCGTCATGAACAGCACCGCGGCGACGAAGAATGTCTCGAGGCTTCCTGCTCGGTCGAGCTGCGGAATGTAGCGCACCATGGGCGCCCGTTCGGGCGGCAGGTTGTGCTCGTCCTGAAGCAGCGTCAGTGCATCCACCTCCCACGCGTCGAGTTCCCGGGTGAACGCCGCCGCGACCTCGAGGTCACGGGTCAGCCCGGCAAACGGGGCAAAGCTGCCTTCCAGATCGTTCAGATCCAGGCCCCGGTAGGCGCCCCGGAACTTCGCCACCACCTCCACCGGCGCCGTGGTCACCATCATTTCCAGGTACTGCACGTTCTGGTAGGCGTTGCGCGCCATCACTTCCGCCAGCATCTCGCCGACGCTGCGTCCGGCCGTTCCGATCCGCGTGAAGGCCGCGAAGAAATGGTCGTGGCCGCTCGCCGCATTCGGATGCCAACCGCGCATGCTGATCGCGTTGCGGAAAGCCACGATCAACTCGGGGTCTGCTTCGAACGTGCCCATGCTGACCGTATTCGGGCCTTCCTCGTCCGTAAAACCAAGGGTGACGGTATCGAACATCTTGCCGTTGCGCCGCGCGGAATCCATGAGGTAGTCGCTGTAAGTAGCGCCGCTGATGTGGTTGTGAAGGTCGGCCCCCTTTGGCATCCGCCGCAGGAACGCGATGAGTTCCGGCGTGGACCTGCGGGCCAACGCGAAGCGTGCCGCAGGATCCAGACTGCCCGCTGCCCAGAAGGGCTGGCCCACGTCGACCGGAAGGGTCGGCGATGCGACCTGACAGCCGCTCAATGCCGCGCTGCTCAGCGCCGCGAAGACGCAGCAGAAACCAATCCACATTCGCATTATCCCACCTCTATTGCAGCCACCGGCGCGCCGCAACCACGAGCATGCCACAGCGTCCGACCGGGGTGTAACATCACCACTCAGCGGCGCGATCCAACCGTTCGCATGATCGTTCACGAAAGAGGGAAGGGCCAGAATGAAAGCGTCGGACCTGTTCGTCAGGTGCCTCGAGGCGGAGGGAATCGAGTACATATTCGGCGTCCCGGGCGAGGAGAACGCCGACTTCATGATGTCGCTGGAGGGTTCTTCCATCCGCTTCGTGCTGACCCGGCATGAGCAGGGCGCGGCGTTCATGGCTGAAATCTACGGGCGCCTGACCGGTAACCCCGCCTGTTGCCTCGGCACCCTCGGCCCCGGCGCCACCAACCTGATCACCGGCGTAGCCGATGCAAACATGGACCGGGCACCGATGCTGGTGCTGACCGGACAGGCCGACACCCAACGTCTGCACAAAGAATCGCATCAGGTGATGGACGTCGTCCGGATGTTTGAACCCGTCACCAAGTGGGCGGAGACCGTCCGGCATCCCCACACGATCCCGGAACTCGTGCGCAAGGCCGTGCGCGTAGCCCGCACCGAAAAACCCGGTGCCGTTCACCTGGAGCTTCCGGAGGATCTGGCCAAGCTCGACACCGATGCGCAACCGATCGCACCGCGCCGGTTCCGCCGCTCGGTACCGGACGAAAAGATCATCAACCGCGCCTTGGATCTGATTCGCAGCGCCCGCCGACCGGTGATTCTGGCCGGCAACGGCTGCATCCGCCGACGCGCGAGCAAGCAGCTACGGTTGCTCTGCGAGAAGACCGGGATCGGCGTGATCAGCACGTTCATGGCCAAGGGTTGCGTCGACATGGACGCCGACTACTGCCTCTACACCGTGGGCCTCGGCTCCAAGGACCGGATCAATCTGATCCTCGACGATGCCGACCTGGTGATCACCCTGGGGTTCGACATGGTCGAATATCACCCACGGCTGTGGAATCCGGACGGCGACAAACGGATCATCCACGCAGATTTCCTGCCCGCCGAGATCGACGCGCTCTATCACCCCGAGGTGGAGGTGATCGGCGACCTTGCGCATGCCCTGTGGATGATCAACGAGGCAGTGGACGCCAGAGTCGGCGCCGCCGAGTTCGACTTCACGCGGCAGCATTCGATCCGCGCAGAGATGTGGGCCGACATTTCGGAACACGCAGACGACGATACCGAAGGCAGCATCCGTCCTCAGAAAGCGGTATGGGATGTCCGTCAGGTGCTGGGGCCCAAGGACATACTGCTGTCCGACGTCGGCGCCCACAAGATGTGGATCGCCCGGCACTACCACTGCCATGAACCCAACACCTGCCTGATCCCGAACGGATTCTGCTCCATGGGTTTCGCGCTGCCCGGCGCCATCGCGGCGCATCTGGTCGACCCGGACCGAAAGGTCCTGGCCATCGCCGGCGATGCCGGCGTGCTGATGAACGTCCAGGAAATGGAGACCGCGCGCCGCCTGGACAGCGACATCGTGGTGATGGTGTGGGAGGACGGCGAGTACGGGCTGATCGCCTGGAAGCAGGACAACGAGTTCGGCAGACACACCGACCTGGCCTTCGGCAATCCGGACTGGCTGGGGCTGGCTGCCGCGTTCGGCTGGGCGGGCCACTATTGTCCGAACAGCCGCGACCTCCAAGCGACCCTGAGGACCGCGTTAGCGGAACCCGGGCCCAGCCTGGTAGTCATCCCGATCGATTACCGCGAGAACCAGCTGCTCACCCGGAAACTGGGCGAGATCACCGTCTCGAGTTGATCGACCCAAGGCCACCAGCGGTCTGCAGCTAGGCTTGACCGCGAATGTAGTGCTGCAACTGATCGATGGTGAACGCCTGCTCGTCGATGATCTCGGAGAACAGGTCGCGGGTCGACAACATGCCGACCACGACGCCTTCCTCCACCACGACCAGATGCCGGATGTGATGCTCGTTCATCAGGCCGACGCAGTCTTCGACGTGATCACGTGGAGAGACTGAGACCACGTCGCGGGTCATGATTTCCGACACCCGGGTCTGCTTCGAGGACTTGTCCTCCAGGATCACCTTCCGTGCGTAATCCCGTTCCGACACGATGCCGACCATCTGCCCGTCGAGCATCACCGGCAGCGCACCCACGTGCCGGTCGGCCATCATGCTGATCGCCTCGTATACCGTATCGATCGGCCCGATCGAGAAAACATCGTCCCCCTTGTGATGCAGTACGTCCCTGACGGTTTTCATGGTTGGTTCTCCGTGGGATCCCGTTCCATTCTGCGACGGCCAGGGGAGGTGGGACAACGAACGGAGGGTTATAAGGTCACGCGAGCTAAGACGTTTTTCGTTTGAGTCAATATCGGCGGGCCATTGGCGAGGGATTTGCTAGCGTTGATCGGCGCGGCAACGAAAAAAGAGCCCGTTTTCCGGTTGTCGGCATGGGCTTTGATACCCCAATCAGACTACCGGTATGCCTCCAGGGCGTGCCCCAGGGCGTCTTTCAGCGGGTCCAGAAATGCATCGTAATTCCGCCAGCGGTCCAGCCCGTCTCGATAGAGCGGCTGCCGCACCTGTTCCGAACTCGCGGTTGGTATCGAACGCTGGGTCTCGTAAAACTTCAGACACGCGGCCTCGAAGGGCAGATTGCAGAACTCGAGCAGCCGTCGAACCTGCACCTCGGGGTCGGTGACCACGTCCTCATACTGCACCCGTAGCACCCGACCCGGCAGGACCGTGTCCCAATGGTCCATGAGTTCGACATAATCCCGGTAGTACCGACCCAGCTCTTCGAGGTCATAGCTGAATGTCTGTCCTGCGGCGAAGAGCTGGGTGTAGCCGCTAAAGCAACAGGCCAGCGGGTGCCGGCGTGCATCGATGATGCGGGCGTTCGGCAGGATCAGGTGGATCAACCCCACATGGCTGAAGTTGTTGGGCATTTTGTCGACGAAGAACGGCTCTGTGTTGCGCTGAACGCGGGTTCGCTCGAGGTATTCGCGCCCCAACGCGAGCAAGCGCGCATTCGTCATGCTGCCCAGCGCCGCCGGATACAGCGGCGGGTCCGCGCGCCTCTTTCTGGCATTCAACCGCCGAGCGATGCTGATGAGTTCCGGAAGCTCCTTGGTGCCTTCGATCTGGGAGTGACTGGCCAGGATCTGCTCCAGCAGGGTGGATCCCGCCCGCGGTAGCCCCACGACGAAGATCGGGTCCGGATCTTCAACTCCTGTCGGCCCACGCTCCGCAAGCCACTGCGCGGTGAAGAAAGACTTCAGGCGCTCGCAATCGTCATGGAATCGTGCCGCGCCCCAGCGCACTGTCTTCCGCTTGGCTGCGTTGCCCTTCTGGTAATAGTCGAACGCAGCCTCGTGTTCCCCGCGACGCTCCAGCGCCGCGCCCAACGCGAAGCAGAGGTGGACGTGGTCTTCAGCATCGAGGCCCGACGATTCGACCCGGTCGCGCATCACCCGTACCTCGGCATCATCGAAGGTGAACGTCTTCAGGTTTGCCAGACTGAAGTAGGCCTCACCCAGACCCGGTTCGAGCTCGATCGCAGTTCGGTACGCCGCGATCCCATCAGTTTGCCGACCGACGGTCTTCAATGCGTGACCATAACTCATCTGCGCTTTGGCTTGTCTCGGGTACTGGCGGAGTACACGTTCATAGATTTCGATTGCCTCGTCGAACTCGCCCACCTGGCCAAGCACCGCCGCTCTCAACAGTTCATCGTTTGGATTGCCGGGATCTTCGGCGAGGATTCGATCCAGCTCGTGAAGCGCTCGCTCGTACTTCAGCCGTTTGTAGAGCACGAACGCGTACAAACGCCTGGCCATATGGTAATTGGACGCAAGTTCGAGGCAGCGCTCAAGCAACGCTTCTGCATCCGGATACTGATCCAGACGCACGCCAATATCGGCCAGCAAGCGCATCGCGGAGACATCGGTCGGATGCCTCTTGAGGTAGTCCCGACAGAGCTGCTCAGCCCGCGCCATTTCACCCGCGGCGAGGTGCCTGGCCGTTTGCATCAGGTCGGGGTGTCGCGCCGTAATTGCCAGATGCCGGTGGAACGCTTCTCGACTTCCTTCGTCGTCGCCCTGCAGCGCCAACAACTCGCTCAAGGCGTTCCAGGCACGCGGCAGATCGGGATTGAGCGCGACCGTCTCGCGTAGCGCGGCAACAGCCTCCGGTCCGCGGCCAATCGACCCCAGGGTCAATCCCCGTTCAAGGTGTGCCTGCGCATATTCCGGCCTGCGCTGCAGGCATTGGTCGAGGCAGGCGAGCGCTCCTTCGAGGTTACCCTGCAAGCGGCGCGCGCGCGCCAACATCAGCAACCCATTGGGGTCCCCGGGAATTGCTTTCAGGATCTCCTGTGCCTGGGACTCGGCACGCGCCGGATCACCACGCAGCAGCGCAGCGCCCTGCTTGAGGGCGGCTTTCAGATTGCCTGTCGTTGAGTCGTTCTCTGCCACCTCGAAAATCCCGTTTCGCCTCACCCGATGCCGCTCAGAACGTCCCGGGGTCCGCCTTGGACAAATCCAACCCGGCGGAAGCCGCGTAGTCCTTCGCAGCGGCTGCCGAACCCCGATTGCAGTCGGCAAGCGTTGCCAGGGCGGCATAGGTGATCCAAGCCGCGGAGACTTCAAAGTGACCACGCAGATCCGCGCGCGATTCACTGAGGCCGAAGCCATCGGTCCCAAGCACCGTATACGGACCCGGCACCCAGCGGCCGACCGACAACGGCAACGCCTTCATGTAGTCACTGGCCGCAACGAAGATACCTTTCGTCTCAGCGAGCACCTCGGACAGGTAGGGCGATTCAGATTCGCCACTTTCGCCACCGAGCAGTTGGCGGCGCTCGACGGCCAGGGCGTCGCGCGCGAGTTCGTTGTAGCTCGTTACGCTCCAGACACTCACCGAGATGCCCCGCGTTTCCAGCACGTCGGCCGCCATCAGCACCTCGTCCATGATGGCGCCGCTGCCAAACAGGTTGACGGTACCCGGACCCGCGGACTCGCTCTTGCGGAATGGATAGATACCGCGCGTGATGCCTTCCTCGACACTCCTTCTCACGGCCGCGGCCCCCGCGCCACGCCCCGGCATGGCGGGCATGACGTAGTTCTGATTGCTGAGGGTCAGGTAGTAGAAGACATCTTCATGATCGTGATACATGCGCCGAATGCCATCGCGGACGATCACGGCCAGCTCGAAGGCAAACGCGGGGTCGTAACTGATGAGGTTGGGCACGGTGCCGGCCACCAGATGCGAGTGGCCATCCTGGTGCTGCACGCCTTCCCCGTTGAGGGTCGTTCGCCCTGCCGTGCCACCCAGCAGAAAGCCCTTGCACAGCATGTCGCCACAGGACCAGATCATGTCCCCGACCCGCTGAAAACCGAACATCGAGTAGAAGATGTAGAACGGAATCATCGGCAATCCGTAGTTCGCATAGGCGGTGCCGGCCGCAAGGAACGAAGCCATCGCGCCGGTTTCGCAGATGCCTTCCTGCAGCACCTGGCCCTGTTCCGACTCCCGATAGGGCGCGATGCTGCCCTCGTCGACCGGCCGATAGTGCTGGCCCTCGGGCGAGTAGATCCCGGCCTGGCTGAACAGCCCGTCCATGCCAAAGGTACGGGCTTCGTCCGGGACAATGGGCACAATGAAGCGACCGATGCGCTCGTCGCGCATTAATTTCGAGAGCAAGCGCACCATGGCCATGGTCGTCGACACCTTACGTTTACCGCTGCCGTCGAGCATGTCCTTGAAAAACTTCAGTGGCGGCGCCTTGAGACGCTCGCAACGTACCTCGCGCACCGGCAGATAACCTCCCAGCGCCTGCCGGTGCTCTTTGAGGTAACGGATCTCCGGAGCGTCGTCGGCCGGGCGATAAAACCGCGCCGCCGCGATGTCCTCATCGGACAGTGGGATGTCCAATCGCTTAGCGAGTTCGCGGCGCTCGGCGGCGCTGAGGTCCTTTTTCTGATGGACCGTGTTGCGACCCTCGGCGTTCGGCCCGAGCCCGTCTCCCTTGACCGTTTTCAGCAACACCACGCAGGGTTTGCCGCGAATCTCGGACGCCTGCTTCAGGGCCGCGTAGATTTTCCGATGATCCTGACCACCGCGTTTGATCGAACGAATGTCTTCGTTGCTGAGGGTCTTCATCAGGTCGCGCAGCTCCGGCGCATTCTCGACCCAGTGTTCCCTCACCACATCACCCGAGGACACCGTGTACATCTGGTAGTCACCGTCCACAGCCTGTTCCATGCGCCGCTGCAAAGCGCCGGTGACGTCGCGTTCGAGGAGCGCATCCCAGCCACCGCCCCAGATCACCTTGATGACATGCCAGTCGGCGCCGCGGAACGTTCGTTCCAACTCCTGGATAATCTTGCCATTGCCGCGCACCGGGCCATCGAGCCGCTGCAGGTTGCAGTTGATCAGCAGCACCAGGTTATCGAGGCCCTCCCGGGCGGCAATGTTGATGGTGCCCGCGACCTCCGGCTCGTCGGACTCGCCATCGCCAATGAACGTCCAGATCTTGCCGCCGCGGGTGGTCTTCAATCCGCGACGTTCGAGATACTTTGCAAACCGCGCCTGATAGATGGCGCTGGGTGTAGAGAGTCCCATGCTCGCGGTCGGCATCTGCCAGAACCAGCGCATGCGCCGCGGATGCGGATAGGACGGCAATCCGCCTCCATCGGCAAGCTCGCGCCGAAAGTTCGCCAACTGCGATTCGGTCAAACGCCCTTCGAGAAACGCCCGGGCATAGACCCCGGGCGCCGCGTGCGCCTGGAAATGAACCTGGTCGCCCCCGTAGTGCTCGGATTTAGCCCGAAACAGATGATTGAAACCCACTTCCATCATCGTGGCCGCAGACAGATAGGTGGCCATGTGCCCGCCTACGTCGGAGCCGCTGTCGTACGCCTGCAGCACCATCGCTACCGCGTTCCAGCGAATGATGTTGCCGATCCGAGTTTCCAGCTCCACGTCGCCCGGGTATTCCGGCTGCTCCGCCAATCCAATGGTGTTCCGGTATGGGGTGTTCAGGGCAGCATCGGTAACCACCAGACCGGCACGGGAAGCGTGCTGCTGGAGTTGCTCGAGCAGTTCCTTGGCCTTTTCGGGTCCACGTTCGCGCACCACCGAATCCAGTGCGTCGAGCCATTCCGTCAGCTCGTCTCGCCAGCCCTCGACTGGTGTGCCACGCGCCTGCACCATGCCTGGAAACCTCGGGAAACGGGCCGCAAAGCATAATCGATAGTGCGAAATCAATCATTTACCCACCCCATCGATTGTGCTACTCCTTACCAAACCCACTATCCAGGGTATCCCTTGAAGGTCACTGAAGCTCACCAGCGCCTCCAAAGCATAGATGCCAGCACGGCCACGCCGCCATCGACGCTGCTCGCACTGGCGGAGGGGTGGCGCGCGATGCTTGAAGCATCCACCCTGATTTCGACGCTTCCCCTGCTCAACACGCTGCCCAAGGGCGATGGCCACCCGGTGTACGTGATTCCGGGGTTCATGGCGGACAGCCAGTCGACCGGGATGTTGCGCCGCTGGCTCGAGCGAATGGGCTACGACGCCATGTCCTGGGGTCTGGGGCGGAACCTGGGTCCCCGCGGTGATCTGCAGCAACGCATGGTGGAATCCGTAGCGCAAATCGCCGACCACTACGCGCAGCCGGTATCGCTGATCGGCCAGAGCCTGGGCGGAGTGTTTGCCCGGGAGATCGCCAAAACAAGGCCCGATCACGTGCGTCAGGTGATCACTCTGGCCGCACCGTTCGGCCAGACGGCAAGCAACGGTACCTCTCCGGCGGTCATGCGCCTGTTCGAGCTGGCCAGCGGCCAGAATGCCGACGACTTGCGAAGCGCTATGGGCGATCTGCAGAGTCCTCCTCCGGTTCCTTCGACATCGATATTCAGCAAAACGGACGGCATTGCGAACTGGAAAACCTGCATCGAGCAGGAGAGCGACACCACTGAAAACATCGAAGTGTTCGGCAGCCACTGCGGCATGGGGTTCAACCCAGCGGTCTACTACATCATCGCCGACCGACTCTCCCAGGCACCGGGCGAGTGGCGGAAATTCGATCACAAGGGGCTGAGTTGCATGTTCCTGCCGCACTCCCGGGTCGCAGCCAAGGCTGCGTGATCTCAGGCAGGGCAGCCAAGGCGGCCTGATCAGTCCCGCGAACCCCGCTAATCGGGGGCCTCTTCGGGGCCATCGCCGCGTCCGGGGTTCACGAGATTAGTTACCAGCTTCTGATAAGCCTCAAACGACTGCATGCCGCCCTCCACGAGCGCACGCATCATGCTCGGCAGCAACGAACCGTCCAAACCCTTCTCGATCTGACGGCTGAGCGCCTCCACGATCAGGTCCTGGGCCGGGGTGAAGTCCGGCAAGCCAAACAGGCGTCGCAGCTCCTCCGGCGATAGGTCGACATCAATGCTGATCTTCATCTGCTGGGTCTCCGAAAATCGTCAGCGCAGGTGCGCACAAATGCACAGTGCGCAAATCGCGTACCGCCGTTAGAATGCATCGCATCGTAACCGGACGGCGGGCCTGCTGCATTGCGGATTCTGAAGAAATACCCGAATCGCCGGCTCTACGACACCCAGGAAAGCGTGTACGTCACCCTCGAAGACGTGCGCATGATGGTCCTCGAAAAGAGCCCCCTTCAGATCCTCGATTCGAAGTCCGGCAAAGACCTCACTCGATCCGTGCTGTTGCAGATCATTTCGGAACAGGAAGCCGAGGGCCATGAGCCACTGCTGACCGACAAAGTGCTGCAACAGATCATCCGGTTCTATGGCGACAGCATGCAGGGAGTGCTTAGCCGCTACATCGAACAGAGCATCATGACCTTCCTCGATCAGCAGGAGATGTACCAGCGCCGGATGCGCGAGGTACTGAACGCGAATCCGATCAAGCTGATGCAGCGTCTGGCGGATCAGAACATCAGCTTTCTCCGCTCAGTGCTGCAGCCGGGAGAAACCTCGGAGCGTCAATCCAAAGTCTCCGACCAACCGGACGAATCATCAGATTCGAAAACCGAACAATCGATCGATAATGACCAATCGATCGTTCGTCCTTCGGAGGATCAGTCCTAAGACGAAAGATTGTGAGCCAAATCCCACTGACCAGGTGACCGGATCGTGCTTCTTGCGCGGAAGTGATTACTCACTTCGAGTATCCGACGAGGACCCAGACGATCCACCGGAGAAATAGGAAATGACCCGATCGTGGCCCGGGACAATCCCCCAGATTCTTTCGCTGCTGATGAGCTTGAGTTTGTTCTCAGGGTGCGCGGACGATGCTCAGGACCCACCGCAAGCTGCAGCCGTGAAGGTATCCGAGACGGATCCCATCGCAGAATCCATCCGCATGCGAACGGCGACGCTGGACGGGGCCCGCATCGCCAATGCCGATGCGGAGCCGCAGAACTGGCTGGCCCACGGGCGCGACTACGCCGAGCAGCGTTTTTCGCCGCTGGAGAAGATCAACGCCGACAACGTGGCGCAACTGGGGCTCGCCTGGTCCTTCGATACTGGCACCATGCGTGGCCTGGAAGCCACACCGATCATCGTCGACGGAGTGATGTTCACCACCGGCTCCTGGAGCCTGGTCTACGCCCACGACGCGAAGACCGGTGAGTTGCTCTGGAAGTACGACCCCCAAGTCCCCCGCGCCTGGGGTCGCAACGCGTGCTGCGACGTCGTGAACCGGGGCGTCGCGGTCTGGAAGGGCAAGGTCTACGTTGGCAGCCTCGATGGGCGATTGATCGCCCTGGACGCGGGAACGGGCGCCGTACTCTGGGACGTCATGACCATCGATACCAGCCGTCCGTATACCATTACCGGAGCCCCACGGGTGGTCAAAGACCTGGTGATCATCGGCAACGGTGGCGCCGAATATGGCGTGCGCGGCTACATCACCGCCTACGATGCGGCTACCGGCGAACAGCGCTGGCGTTTTTTCACGGTTCCCGGAAATCCGGCCGAACCCTTTGAGGGAGCACATCTGGAGCGTGCCGCAGCGACCTGGCGCGGCAGCAAATGGTGGGAGATCGGCGGCGGTGGCACCGTATGGGACTCAATGGCCTACGACCCCGGGCTCGACCTGCTGTACATTGGCACCGGCAACGGCTCGCCCTGGAATCGTTACATCCGCAGCCCTGGTGGCGGCGACAACCTCTATCTGTCCTCAATCGTGGCCATCAGCCCGGACGACGGCGCGATGGTCTGGTTCTATCAGACCACGCCGGGTGACACCTGGGACTACACCGCGACGCAACACATGATTCTGGCGGACCTCGACATTGATGGCAGCCCCCGCAAAGTCATCATGCAGGCCCCAAAGAACGGCTTTTTCTATGTCATCGACCGAACCAACGGTGAATTCATATCAGCGGAAGCCTACGTACCCGTCACCTGGGCACTGCGCATCGACCGGGAAACCGGGCGGCCCATCGAGAACCCGGAAGCGAACTATGCGAACGAACCCAAGCTGATCAGACCGTCCTACTTCGGGGGCCACAACTGGCATCCCATGAGCTACAACCCGATCACCGGGCTTGTCTATATCCCGGCGCTCGACCTGCCGATGCTGTACGCCCAGGCAGAAGAGTTCGTCTATAAACCGAAAGAAAAAAACCTGGGTATCGATGCGGCGGCTACCGCGCCGCCGGATGATCCGGACGAGCTGGTCGCAGCCCTCCAAGGCGTCCGCGGGCACCTCGCGGCCTGGGACCCGGTCGCGCAACGAGAAGTCTGGCGCGTGCAGCACGCCACCTCCTGGAACGGCGGCCTGCTATCCACCGCAGGCAACCTGGTGTTTCAGGGACGCTCCGACGGTCAGTTCGCGGCCTACCGGGCCGACGACGGCACGTTGCTGTGGGAATTCCCCGTTCACACCGGGATCATCGCACCCCCGGTCAGCTATGGCATCGAAGGCGAACAGTACATTGCCGTGATCGCAGGGTGGGGGGGCGCGTTCGCGAACGCATCCGGCGTGCCGAAACATCGCAACAATGTGCTCCGGGCCGGGCGTCTGCTGTCGTTCAAGCTGGGGGGCACCGAACAGTTGCCTGTGCCCAACCTGACCTTCGTCAATCTGCCACCCGTTCCCGACCTCCAGGCGAGTGAAACGCAACTCACCCAAGGCAAGGCGGACTATCAGGAATACTGTTCCGCCTGCCACGGCAGCGGTGCGGTGTCCAGCGGATCGAATCCGGATCTGCGTTACATGAGCGCCGCAACGCATGCCAGCTGGGATGCGATTGTGCGCGGCGGCGCATACACCGGGAAAGGCATGGTGAGCTTTGCGCACGTGCTCGACGAAGCGGCAAGCGAGGCCCTGCACGCCTATGTGATCAAGCGGAACCGAGACAGCGTGGTGCTGTGTCAATCGGATTATCCGAAGAACTATCCCGAGGTTCTGGAGACCGCCTGCATCCGGCGAGAAGTGAGATAGCAGCGCTAGAGAACCGCGTTGCCAACCCGGGCTGCCGGCAGCGATCAGCTGGCCAGCGGCACCGGTGCCTGCATCGCACCCGGGTTCGGCCCCAGGCCCAGGGTGACGGCAATCGGACAATGGTCCGACAGCTGGCATTCGAGCACTTCGTAGCGCTCAATGGTCAAGCTCGGGGTCGCCAGGACATGATCGAGCGCCACTGACGGTCGCCAGCTCGGATAAGTGGGTTGGATGTCTTCCGCCGGGACGAGCCCCGAATCGGCAAGCGGCGAGTGGTACAGCAACTCGCTGAGGTGGCTGTTCATGTCGCCCATGACGACCACGTAGGGTTCACCGACGATCAGATCGCGCACATAGGACAGCTGTTGCTTACGTGACCGGTCTCCCAGCGACAGGTGCAAAAGCACCAGGACGATTTCGATCTCGCGGTATGAGAATCGCGTGACAATCGCGCCCCGGCCGCGAATGGCACCCGGCAGCTTGTGATCTTCGAGGACTCTCGGCGCCACGCGGCACAACAAACCATTACCATGCTGGGCCAGCGGGCCCAGGTTGCGGTTCAACTGCGTATACCAGTAAGGAAACTGGGCACGGTACGCGAGATATTCCACCTGGTCGACGAATCCGGAGCGCAGGCTGCCACCATCGACCTCCTGCAGCGCCACGACGTCATAGTCCTGCACCAGATCTGCAATCCGCCGCAAGTTGTCGGCACGGGCGCCATGGGGCAACACCTGCTTCCACCCCTTGGTGACGTAGTGACGATACTTGCGGGTGCCGATTCCAGTCTGGATGTTGAAGCTCAGCAGTCTGAGCCCTGAGTCTGCAGGAGACCGCGTCAGCCCCCCAGGGTTGACTGCCACGACGGCGCTGGTTGAACGGGCTTCGGCCCGCCACGGTCCCCGACGCATCCGTTTGTACAATCGCGCTTCGCCTGCTCGTTCCCGCGCTCTGAATACCATCGGTTCAAGTCGACCACTAACACTGGCTCCGAGTCTAGCAAGCGCTGCACGTCTCGACTGTGGCGTGGCCAGCATTTTGCCGGGTCCGTTCACGACCCGGCCGACCCGGCCGCGAGTTCCGCGGTCGCATCGTCACCGCGCTCTTTCGCTATGAGATAGTCAACGACCTGGAGCATATTCGCGGAGCCACCCGCCATCCGCCCATCCACGCGATACTTACCGTTAACGATCAGGCTTGGGACGCCCGTCACACGATAGGCGCGTCCACGAGCGCTTGCCTGCGCTACTTTACTGCGCACACCGAAGGACGAGAATACTTTGGCGAACTGCACCGGGTCGACCTCAGCCTGTTCGTAAAACAATTCGGCAAGCACCTCCGGATCCCGTACATCCTTGCCGGTCACGTGAATCGCCTCGAACAGCGCGCCATGCACCTGAGCGGTCACCTCGAGCGCCTCGGCCGCGTAGTACGTCTGGGCCAGTTGCTCCCAAGTCGGATTGAATATCGCCGGGAAACGCCTGAAATCCACGCCGGTGCCTTGCTGGGCGACCCAGGTCGCAAGCAGGGGCTCGAAGTCGTAACAGTGCACACAGGCGTAGCTGAACACCTCCACCACTTCGATAGCGTCGTTGTTCGCGGTCTGGACCGGTACCGGCAAGGGTTGATAGTGCACGCCCGCTTCGTACGGTTGCGCGTGCGCCCCGACTGTCAGTGCCAGCAGGAAGATGCCTGCGACCGCTTTCATACTCAGTTCCTCGCGCGTTTGACCGACCCGAAACGGGGCGCGCAACGTTTTTAGACCCAGACCACGACCAATTAGTGCAGACCGCGCAGGTAATTTGCAACCGCTTTGATTTCCCCGTCGTTCAGATTGGCCGCCACGTCACGCATCATCCCACCGTAGTCGTCGTCGGTGGTCCGTTCGCCCTCTCGGTAGGCGGTGAGTTGTGCCACGACATAGTCGACCGGTTGACCCGAAATGTGCGGATATCCCGCCGGCGAATTGCCGCCACCACTCGGCGCATGGCAGGCGATGCACGCGGCAACTCCCTTGGCGGCTATTCCAGCGCGGTAGATCGACTCGCCCTGAGCGAGGGTTGCTTCCTCGGCCTGACCGGTGGCCAGCGGCAGCGCCGCAAAGTGTGCGGCGAGTTGCGCCAGTTGCTCGCGGCCCAGGTGATTCAGCTGCCCCGTCATCAAAGGCACCGTGCGCGCGCCCGACTTGATCAGTTCCAGCTGGCGCAGCAGGTAGCGCTGGTTCTGGCCGCCCAGATTTGCCGACCCAGGCAACGAGGCAGCTCCGTCCATACCATGGCAGGCGATACACGGCAGCGTAAGCGTCGACACGTCCGGCTCGGCCGCGCCGGCAAGGCCAACGAAGCTGAGCGCGATCGCGCACAGGAAAACTCTCAAACGCATCGGTTGTACTCGGTTGCGGACGGCCCCGGGGCACACCAAGCCGTATGCTAGACTTTGCGGCCGCCCAGGGCGCGCGGATTATATAACATCGTGGTCGAAAAGGGGGCTCGCCCCGATGTTCCCCAGGAGCTCTCCCCGAGGCGCATCCCCGAGCGAATCGAGGCCGAGTTCATCACCAGCGCGGCAAGCCTCAGCCAGTGCCCGCGCGACGAGCTGCCGGAAGTTGCGGTGGCGGGTCGCTCGAATGCCGGCAAGTCGAGCGTGCTGAACCGGATCACGGGCAATCGCCGGTTGGCCCGCACAAGCAAAACCCCGGGCCGCACCCAACTGTTGAATTTCTTCGCGACCCGGCCGGGCGGACGCCTGGTCGATCTTCCCGGGTACGGCTTTGCAAAGGTGTCCCGGGACAAACGCCAGACCTGGCAACAACACGTGGAAGACTACCTGTCGCGCCGCGACAATCTCATCGGCATGCTGTTGGTCATGGACATTCGCCACCCGTTTCAGCCCTTCGACCAGCAATTGATCGGGTGGGCCGGGCAATCGCAACTGGCGCTGCACATTCTGCTGAACAAGGCGGACAAGCTGAAGTACGGTGCACGCGTGCGCGCGCTGCGCGCCGCCGAACAACGCCTCGCCGCGTCCTCTGGGGCCCCTGGTTCGGAGGGCGCGACCGTGCAGGTGTTCTCGGCCAGCAACGGGTTGGGCAACGAGCAGGCGATCGAGTGGCTGACGAAACGTCTGACCCTTCCTTGAGAAACGCGCTTGAGAAAAACGCCCCGGCCCGAGGTTGGGCGGACCGGGGCAGGCTCTCCGGGCCGTCGGGGCGTGGCGCCGGAGCAGATCATCAACCGGAGATATGGGGATAGGTTCGGTGATGTCTGATATGCCTGACGATTCAGACCACGAATTCATCCCTTGGTTCAACAGGGTACCGCCAGCGGGACCGGGCCAGGGTACCGCCAGCGGGACCGGGGCCGTCCCGCGAGCGACAACAATCAGTGGGCCTCGTCCCAGTTGTCGCCGCAACCCACGTCCACCACCAATGGCACCTCGAGCTGCGCCGCTGACTCCATTCGTTCCCGCACCCCCGCGCTGAGGGCTTCGACGTCCTGTTGCGCGACCTCGAATACGAGTTCGTCATGCACCTGCATGATCATCTGCGCATCCAGCGACGCATCTTCCAGCCAGCGGTCGACGCTGACCATGGCCCGTTTGATGATATCTGCCGCGGTGCCTTGCATCGGTGCATTGATGGCGGTGCGCTCAGCAGCCTGGCGCCGCATGCCGTTCCTGGCATTGATCTCCGGCAGGTACAGGCGACGTCCGAATACGGTGGCGACAAAACCGTCGCTCCGGGCTTGCTCACGAATCTGCTCCATGTAATCGCGCACGCCCGGGTACCGGGCGAAGTAGCGGTCAATGTACTCCTGCGCCACGCCCCGGCTCACCCCGAGCTGACGTCCCAGCCCGAAGGCCGACATTCCGTAAATCAGCCCGAAGTTGATTGCCTTGGCGCTGCGCCGCTGGTCTGCATCCACCGCATCGAGGCTGCAACCAAACACCTCGGCGGCGGTGGCACGGTGCACGTCCAGGTTGTCCGCAAACGCCGTACGCAGCCCGGAGTCTCCCGACAAATGCGCCATGATGCGCAGCTCGATCTGTGAATAGTCGGCCGCCAGCAGCTGGTGGCCTTCCGCGGCGACGAAGGCCCGGCGAATCTTTCGCCCTTCCGCAGTTCGAATGGGGATGTTCTGCAGGTTCGGATCGGTCGATGACAGCCGGCCCGTGGCCGCTACCGCCTGGCGGTAGGAGGTATGAATTCGCCCTGTCTCAGGATTGATCTGCAGCGGCAGCTTGTCCGTGTACGTCGATTTGAGCTTGGCCAGCCCCCGATACTCGAGGATGATCCGCGGCAGCTCGTAGTCCAGTGCCAGTTCCTGGAGCACCGGCTCGGCCGTGGAGGGTTTGCCGCCGGGAGTTTTCTTCAGCACGGGCAGGCCCAGCTTGTCGTAGAAAATCGACTGCAGTTGCTTGGTCGAGTCGAGGTTGAACTGCTCGTCTGCAGCCGCCCAGGCTTGTTCCGCAAGTTCGCTGAGCCGGCTACCGATTTCCTCACCCTGCCGGATCAGCAAGCTGCCATCCACGCGCGCTCCCGCGCGTTCCACTCGAGACAGCACCGGCAGCAACGGCAATTCGATGTCTTCGAAGACGCTCTTCAGCGACGCATGAGCTGCCAGTTTGGGCCACAGCGTTTCGTGCAACCTGAGCGTGATGGCGGCGTGTTCGGCCGCATACGGTGCAGCGGTTTCGATGGGGACGTCGTTGAAGCTCAGCTGCTTTGCGCCTTTACCCGCGACGTCCTCGTAATGAATCGTCCTGGCACCGAGGTAGCGCTCAGCGAGGTCATCCGTTTCGTGACGGGTGGCAACGCTATCGAGTACGTAGGACTCGAGCATGGTGTCGAACTCGATTCCGACCAGCTCGATGTCATAGCGTGCGAGCACGTTCTTGGCGTACTTCAGGTTCTGGCCGATCTTGCCGATCTGTGGATCTTCCAACAGCGGCTTGAGCCGATCCAAGAGGTCCTCGAGCGCGATTTGGTCCGGTGCTCCTGGATAGTCGTGGCCCACCGGTACGTAGGCAGCGTGGTCCGCTTCAACCGCGAAGGACACGCCCACCAGCTCCGCCCGCATGTAATCGATGCTGGTGGTCTGGGTATCGAAAGCAAACCGGCCCGTGGTCCGGATTTTCTCGAGCCAGCCCTCCAGGGTGCTCAGATCCGTCACCGTTTCATATTCGGCGGTCGTTGCCGCGGTCGCCGTTTCCGGCCCCTCCCCACCCAACTCACCGATCCAGCTGCGGAACTCGTAGGTCTCGAACAGGTCCCGTAAGGTCTGCCGGTCCGCATCCCGCGGCGCCAGGTCTTCGATCGTAAGACCAATCTCGACATCGCATTTGATGGTGGTCAGTTGCCGCGACAGAGGCAGTAGTTCGAGCGAAGCGCGGAGATTTTCTCCCACCTTGCCGCCCACCTCATCGGCTTTGGCCATCACCTCATCGAGAGAACCGTACAGATTCAGCCACTTCGCAGCAGTCTTCGGCCCCACTTTTGGAACGCCTGGGATATTGTCCGAACTGTCCCCCATCAGGGCCAGATAATCGATAATAAGTTCCGGCGGCACACCGAATTTCTCGATCACGCCGTCTCGATCCATCGTGGTCTCGGACATGGTGTTGACCAGCGTGACGTGCGGGCTGACGAGTTGCGCCATGTCTTTGTCCGAGGTGGAGATCACCGTGTCCTGCCGGGCGGCAGTCGCCTGGAACGCAAGCGTTCCGATGACATCGTCGGCCTCGACGCCCTCGACGACCAGCAGCGGAATTCCCATGGCGCGGATGATTTCGTGTATGGGTTGAATCTGCACCCGCATGTCGTCTTCCATGGCGGGCCGATTAGCCTTGTACTCGGGATACAGATCGTCGCGAAATGTCTTGCCCTTTGGGTCGAAAATCACCGCGATGGCGCTGCCCGGATAATCCTTGGCAAGTTTGCGCAGCATCGCGATCACACCCCGAATCGCCCCCGTGGGATGGCCTTCGGTCGTGGTCAGCGGCGGCAGAGCGTGGTAGGCGCGAAACAAATAGGAAGAACCGTCGACCAGGATCAGAGGTTTGTGGTGGGCCATGAATTGGGTCAAAATGCGATTTTTCGGCGACTCTACCACAGCATTTCCAAGTCCGTGGCCAGATCCCGTGATTAGATCTTTCGCGATACTCACGACCCTACTCCTCACGAGCCTGTCGGTCGGGGCAGCCGAGTCGGATCGCCGTCTGCGCGGCCCGGACGTTACCATCATCGAAAGCGAACGACGCACCATCTACGAGTACCGGCAGGCCGGCCAGCTGCGCATGATCAAAGTCGTGCCATCCTTCGGCAAGCCCTACTACCTCGTCCCAGCAGATGAAACTCGCGGATTTGGTGATCTCGAACGCGCGGACATGCTGATTCCACGCTGGACGATCATCGAGTTCTGACCCCGATGACAGCCATCACTCCACTCACCGAGAACGACCTCGAAGCACTGCTGTCCCGCTACTCGCTCACCGGATTACAGCGTTTCTGGCCAGCGACCAACGGTATCGAAAACAGCAACTACTTCATTCGCCTGGCCGGCGACGGGGAGTGTCAGGAGCTGGTGCTCACGATGCTCGAGCGCCCTCCCCATGCCGGCGATCTGCTGGTGCCGCTGCTGGACCACTGTGATGCCGCGGGCTTGCCGATCGCGCGAGTGGTACGAAACCGATTTGGCGATGCCAACGATGAAATCAATGGCAAGCCCACCATTCTCTCACCGCGCCTGTGCGGACAACACATCCTCAATCCCACCCTGCGGCACTGTGAATCTGTAGGGCAATTTCTGGCGCGCTTCCACCTGGTGGCGAAACCCATGGCCGTCGAAGCCCCCGTTTATCCCCGGGATACGCGCTGGCTGGCGCGAACCGCCGAAGCGGTCCAGCCAAACGCTCGCTTCGCCGATGGCGAACTGCTGAATGCCGCGCTCACCACGGTCACTTCGCTGCTCGACAGGTCAGATGCGGCGAATCTGCCGCACGGGATCATCCACGGCGATCTGTTTCGCGACAACGTCCTGTTCACCGAGCGCGGCTTGAGCGGCGTGCTGGATTTTCATCACGCCGCTGCCGGTAGCTGGATCTACGATGTGGCGGTCGCTGCGAACGACTGGTGCAGCGTCGGCGACGGTACGCTCGACAGTGAGCGGGTCATGTCACTACTGCGCAGTTATCACCGAGTGCGTCCGCTGCAACTGCCGGAACTCTGGTTCTTTCCGGTATTCGCCTTGTACGCCGCGCTGGTCTTCTGGTTGTCGCGTCTCGAGGGGCTGCGCAGCGCCGACGAACGTGGCCGCACCAAAAACCCGGATGAGTTCCGTCGGATCGTCCAGGGACACATGAACCGGTTCTTCTATCTGGACCCGCGCCTGCTGCACTGACCGACAGACGCGCGCGGTCTCAGACTACGCGGTACAGCGTAACCGCGAACCAATCTCGCGCATCGGTCCAGCGCTGCTGAACCGTGAAGTTGGCGCGCCGGGCCACCACATCGAACTCCTCTGGTGCATATTTGTACGAGTTCTCGGTATGCAACGCCTCACCTTCGGCAAACTCGATGCGCGTCCCGGCAACGTTCACCTGCTGAGCTCTGGTACTTATCAGGTGCATCTCAACGCGTCCAAGTTGCGCATCGTAACGCGCCTGGTGTTCGAAGGCGGCGGGATCGAAGTTCGCGCCCAGAACGTCGTTGATGTGACGCAGCACGTTGCGATTGAACTGCGCGGTAACGCCACCCGGATCGTCATAGGCGCGCTGCAGCAGCGCCGGATCTTTCTGGGTGTCCACGCCGATCAGCAGGGCGCCGCCGGGACCGACCACCTTGGCGATTTCCTCGAGGAACGTGATCGCATCGGCAGGCTCGAAGTTACCCACACTGGAACCCGGGAAGAACGCGACCCGGCGGTGTCCATTGGCCACGTCCGGCAACGGCAACGCGCTGCTGTAATCCGCGCAGGTTGGATAGATGTCGAGCCAGTCGAATTCCATCGCCAGCGCTCGCGATGCTTCCAGCAGATGGTTCCGGGAGATATCGACGGGCATGTAACCCACCGGGCGCAAGGCCTCCAACAGAATCCGAATCTTCACACTCGCGCCGCTTCCGTATTCGATCAGGAACGACTCGGCACCCACTGCCTCGGCGATCGATTGACGGTGCTCCTCCAGGATCGCCACCTCGGTGCGGGTCAGGTAATAGTCCTCCAACGCGGTTATCTGCTCGAACAGCGCCGAACCACGCTCGTCGTAGAAAAATTTCGGGGGTAGGGCTTTCGGGACGGCCGCCAGGCCAGCCAACACCTCCGCGCGCATATCGACCTGACCCGGCTTCAGATCAATGAGTGTCAGCGCCGCGCCGTTTTCGTTCGCGCGATCCGTCACCCTGGATCCCGCGCAAGTCTCAGGCCCGAGAACTGCCACTGATCGCCCGGACAGAAAAAGTTCCGATACGAGGCCCTGACATGCCCTTCGGGCGTCGCGCAGGAACCCCCGCGCAACACCATCTGACCGCTCATGAATTTACCGTTGTACTCACCCAGGGCGCCGCCACCCTGTTGATATCCCGGATAGGGCGCATAGCTGCTGGAGGTCCATTCCCAGACGTCTCCGAACAGCTGGCGCAATCCTTTACCGGTCGCCGAGGTTGGCGTCAGCAGATCCGATTCGACGAAGTTGCCGCGCACCGGCACGTCCAGGGCTGCACGCTCCCACTCGAACTCCGTTGGAAGCCGCGCGTCGCGCCATCGGGCATAGGCCGCGGCTTCGTATAAGTTCACGTGCACGACCGGCTGCGAACCGTTCAGCGGCGCGCAGCCGGCAAACCCGTATTCGTACCATTCACCATCCTGGCAGTTCCAGTACAGCGGACTCTGGCGCGCGCCGTCGCGCAGCGCCGCCCACGCGTTGGAAAGCCACAGGTCCGGTCGGCGATAGCCGTCATCCTGGATGAACGCCAGGTATTCGTCATTGCTGACCAACCGGTCCGCCAGCGCAAATTCCCCGACGTGAACCCGGTGGCGCGGCAACTCATTGTCGAAACAGAATCCCGCGCGAGCACCCACGTCGATATCGGCGGCCTCGAATTCCCGAAACGCCTGCGGTGGCACGAGCCCCACGCCGGGGCCCGCAATGGCGAGATCTTCACGATACGCCGGATACAGCGGATTCCTGCCCAGGTTGTACTTCAGATCGGTGAGGATCAACTCCTGGTGTTGCTGCTCGTGGTTCAGCCCCAGCAGAATGGTGTCGAGGTTGGGTCGCTCGCGCGCCAGCAATTCGTGCATCGCGCTGTCGACATGTTGTCGGTACGCCATCACCTGGGCGAGGGTGGGCCGCGAGAGATTTCCGCGTTGAGAACGCGGAAACTGCTCGCCAATACTGTTGTAGTACGAATTGAACAGGTATTCGTAACGCGGATTAAATGGCGTATAGGTCCGGCTGCTGACCTTCAGCACGAACGTTTCGAAGAACCAGGTGGTATGCGCCAGATGCCACTTCGGAGGGCTGGCATCCACCATGGGTTGGACGCCGTAGTCTTCCAGCGCCAGAGGCCGGCACAACGCCTCCGTCTGATCCCTGACGCGTTGATACTGGGCTGCAAGCGCCGACGCAGAAGCGTCGCTGGTACGAACCGTCTCCGACAAACCGGGGGCCACCTCTCCTTGGCGCAGGTCAGCATAGAGACGGCCATCTGCCATTGCAAACCCACGGGCGCACTCCACTGGTGCATAGATCGTCCGCCGGTTAGAACGCTCCTGCGATCGAGCGATAGCCAAGAAGAATTTTTTCGGCATCGTGCGGCATCTTTATGAACCCGTGGTAGTGACCGCGGGGATTGATCATGACGATGTTTCCGGTGTGATCCACCGAGTAACCGCCGCCCTCCAGCGGCACCTGCATGAACGCTACGTTGAGTTGTTGCGCGAATTCGGCCAGTTGCTCCCGCGACCCGGTAACGCCGGTGAACCGAGGCGAAAAGACCTCGACGTACTGGGCGAGCGCCTGCTGATCGTCACGCTCGGGATCCACCGTCACGAACACCACGTTGAACCCGTCACGCAGGGTCGCATCGGCATCGGTCTGAAGCACGCGCTCCGCCTGGGCGAGCGCCCCGAGCGCCAGTGGGCAGACGTCGGGGCAGGCGCTGAAGCCGAAGAACAGGAAGCTCCAACGACCGAGCAACGACGTGACGTCAAAGTCCGCGCCCCGGTGATCCACCAGAGAGAACTCGTTCAGCTCACGGGCGAAAGGCAGCACCACGATGCCCCGCTCCTGCAACTCCTGAACACTCAGCACCGGTGGGCGCATCACGCTGTAGAAGAACATCCCAACCACGATGGCGACGAAACCGAGGCTCGCCAGCACGCTGTTGCGTACACCGGAGGTCATTTCAGCCGATCGACAGCGGCAGGTGATGATCCAACAGCAGGACCGCGAACAGTGCCATGAGGTAAACGATGGAATAGCGAAACGTCTGCAATGGTGCGCGGGGGTTTTTGCCTGCGAGCAGCACCACGGCCCAATACAGGAACCCGGCCCCCAGAACCGTGGCTCCGGTGAGATAGAGCAGACCGCTCATGCCGATCGCGAACGGAAGCAGGCTGATCGCGAACAACATCACGGTGTAGAAGAAGATGTGCCAGCGGGTGTACCGCTCGCCGTGAGTGACCGGCAGCATGGGGACATCCACTTCGCGATACTCGTCGATCCGATCCAGCGCCAGCGCCCAGAAGTGGGGCGGCGTCCAGGCGAAAATAATCAACACCAGCAACAGACCACCCGGTTCGATGCTGTTGGTCACGGCCGTCCAGCCAAACAGCGGTGGCGCCGCGCCGAACAGACCACCGATGACGATATTCTGCGGCGTGGCACGTTTCAGGAACAGCGTGTACACGATCCCGTAGCCAGCCCAGGAAGCCAGGTTCAGCCACGCCGTGAGCGGATTGACCCATACGTATAGAAGTGCGAACCCCGCGATGCCAGTGACCGCAGCGAACACCAGGCCCCGCAGGCTGGAGATCCGGCCCGTCGCCACCGGTCGGTTACGGGTTCGCGCCATGCGAGCGTCAATGCGTGCGTCGGCGATGTGATTCACCGTGGCGGCCGAACCGGCCACCAGTGCGATCCCGACGATTCCGGGCACGAGCACCCCAAGAGGCACCAGCGCCGGTGTGGCCAGGTACATCCCGGCGGCTGCGCACAACAGCATCAGCAGCACGACCCGTGGCTTGCACAGCTCGAGATAATCGGTCCAGGTTGCCCGCGGGGCCGCCGCGATCAGTTCGCTCATCGAGGGGAACTCTGATCAGAAAAAGCGCGGTAGTTTACCGAAACCATCACCAGTAACAAGATGGCCCCGATCCCATTGTGCGCCGTAGCCATCCACAGCGGCAGCGCAAACACCACATTGCCGATACCGAGACAAAGCTGCAACGAGAGAACTCCGCCGAGGGCCGCACCCAGCCGCGTTCCTGTCCCCGAGCCGTACAGCCGCCAGGCCAGCGCGCCCAGCACCAGAAGTGCCACCACGGCACCCAGTCGATGACTGAGGTGTATGCTGGCGCGCGCGGAGCTGTCCATCAGCCCCCCGAGGTAATTGGGCCCCACGCTCTGGAAGATGTCGAACCCCTGGCGGAAATCAGTCTCGGGCCACCAGAGTGTTTGACAGGTGGGAAAATCCGGACATGCCAGTGCTGCGTAGTTGGAAGACACCCAGCCGCCCAAGGCAATCTGGACGATCAGCAATCCGATGCCCAACACCGCATGGCTCCGCAGCCGCGCATCGAGCGATGCACCCGGGCCCAGCCGCAGCCACAACAGCCAAAGCAACGCCAGCGTCGCGAAGCCTCCCAGCAGATGTGCGCTCACGACCTGCGGCCACAGCCTCAGGGTCACGGTCCACATGCCGAATGCGGCCTGGCAGATCACCAGCACGGCAAGCGCTCCTGGCAATTTTTTCGGTACCTGTGCACCACCGCGTAGCGCCACGACCAGGATGGCGAATATCACCAACCCGAGCGTTCCGGCAAAGTAGCGGTGGACCATCTCGGTCCACGCTTTGCCGGCCTCGAAGGGCGCATCGTCCGCAAACATCTGCTCCGCCGCGGCAACGTCTTCGGGTTGCTCTGGAACAGTGAGGAAACCGTAGCAACCGGGCCAATCCGGGCACCCGAGGCCGGCGTCCACCAGCCGGGTGAACGCGCCCAGAACCACGACCAGGCAGGCCAGGGCCACGGCAACCCCGGTCAACTTGCGCAACCGACCGCGCACGATTTCCGTCTGTTCATCCAATTTGCGACACCTTCAGCAGCCTCTTGAGATCATCCAATACCGGCCGCCCCGCTTGGTCGAATGCATAATAAAGCACCACGTTCCCCAACGGGTCTGCGATGAACACCCCCGCGTGAAGAGGGCCCGGATGCCCCCGCGCGTACCCGAGTCCCGGATACTGCGCACGAAGTTCGCTCACCCGTTCCGTGGGTACCGCGCCGAGAAACACCAATGTTCGCCGAACCCGGGTCGCTTCCTTATTCAACAACACGTGCAGCTGTCGAAGTTGGCGCAACGCCGCGGCGCAGTCGTTCACACAGTCGGCGTCGCTGACCACAATCAGGTGCCATGACCGCCGGGCAATGCCCGAGTCGGCGCCGATCCCGATCAAACCGAGCTTGGTGAGTTCAAGCGGCGGGTCGAGCAACACACCGTTGTTCGTCATCCCCCATGGCTCGGCGCTCCGACTGGCGTGAAACAGCACGTACGCAACCAGCAGCGGCACCACCGCAACGGCGATCACGCCCAGCAACGCCCGACGATTTCGACGTGGCTGAGGGGGACCGCTCATGTCCCCGTTCGGCTAAAGTGGCGCCGAAGGCACCAGCGAACCGGAGCCGCCGTGCTGAAGGCGACAATCATCATTCTGCTGATCGGCGTGTTGATCAGCCTGTTCAGTGGCCTCCGCTTTCTGTTCAAAGACAGTGACACGTCCGATTCGAAACGCACACTCATCGCTCTTGGCATTCGGATCACTCTCGCCGGGGCCTTGCTCGCCGTCACCTTCTACGGGATCTACAGCGGCGAGTTGCAGCTCAACGCACCATGGCACGGCCGCTGACGTGCCCTGAGAGCCGCCAGGGCCCTACAGTATGTAAACAAAGAAGAACAGACAGACCCACACGACATCGACGAAATGCCAGTACCAGGATGCCGCCTCCAGGCCGAACTGATCGTTCGCGTTGAAATGTCCTCGTAAACTTCGCACCAGTTGGACCGCCAGAATGAACGTTCCCAGCGACACGTGGAAGCCGTGGAAGCCGGTCAGGAGGAAGAACGTCGACCCGTAAATTCCCGAATCCAGTGTGAGACCCAGCTCGCGGTACGCATGCAGGTACTCTTCCACCTGCAGAAACAGGAACAGTATTCCCAATGCGACGGTCGCCCCAAGCCATGCGCTGAGTGCGGCTCGCTTGCCGTTGACCACGGCGCTGTGCGCGAAGTGTACCGTGACGCTGGAACTCAGCAGAATCACCGTGTTCCAGAAAGGCAGATAGCTCCCCCAGTTTGCGATTCCGGGCGACGCCATCGACTCACCCGGATTCGTGAAGCGCCCCGGATCCGGATTCTGGAGCACCGGCCACGTCGGGCTGAATTCCGGCCACAGGTAATCACCCGTCAGACCCTTGTCGCCCTCACCGCCCAACCAGGACACGGCAAAGACGCGTGCGTAGTAGAGGGCGCCGAAGAACGCTGCAAAGAACATCACCTCGGAAAAGATGAACCAGCTCATTCCCCAGATATAGGAGCGCTTCAACTGCGGCCCGGTCAGTCCCGAGTGGTTCTCTTCGATGACTCGGGCAAACCAGGCGTACAGCACGACCGTAAGCGTCAGCCCGCCGGCATAGATCAGCAGCGTGCTTCCAGCGGCGCCGGCCTTAAGGGCGTTGAGATAGTTGCCCAGGCCACCGAGCAACATGGCCGCACCGAACGCGACCCAAACCGGATACCAGCCGCTGGGTGGGACGTAGTACTCCAGGTGAGAGTCTTCTGAGGCTGGGTTCTGATTCGCCATGACTCAAACTGCTCCGCTGGTGTCCTAAATTCGTTGGCCCGAGTCGTTGGCCGCCGCCCCTGCGGCCAGCTCGGTGACATCAAAGAGCGCATAGGACAGTGAAATCGATTGCACATTGGCCGGCAGCTCCGGACCAACGATGAAGCGCATCGGCATTTTGAGCGACTCACCCGGCCCGAGCGTCTGCCGTTCGAAGCAGAAACACTCGGTTTTATGAAAGTGCGCGGCCGCCGATTGGGGTACCAGCGATGGTACCGCCTGGCCCACGATGGTGCGATTCGTTGGGTTGCGAACGTAGAACGACACCTCGGTGAGCTCGCCCGGGTGGACCGTGACGCCGCCGGTTTCCGCCCTGAACTCCCACGTCATACCCGCATTGGTATTGGTGATGAAGTTGACCTTGACCAAGCGCGAGCGATCCGGGATGGCGCTCGCCGCATCGTATTCATAGGGACCCCCCGTACGGCCGCCCAACCCGGTGAGCTCGCAGAGCACGTCATACAGCGGGACCAACGCGAAGCCGAAGCCGAACATGCCCACCACCATGGCGGCGAGCTTTGCAACTGTTCTGCCGTGACCGCTCATGACGCTACGAATGCGCCTCTTCGTTGGAGATCGGAGGTGGCTGGGTAAACGTGTGGTAAGGCGCCGGCGACGGAATCGTCCACTCCAATCCATGCGCGCTTTCCCAGACCCGATCCGTGGCGGGCTCACCACTGCGAATTGCCTTGATGATCACGAACAGGAATATCAGTTGGGAAAAGCCGAACAGGTACGCGCCGATGCTGGAAATCATGTTGAAGTCGGCGAACTGCAGGGCATAGTCCGGAATCCGTCGTGGCATACCGGCGAGCCCTGAAAAGTGTTGCGGGAAGAACGTGACGTTCACGCCGATGAACGACAACCAGAAGTGGACTTTGCCCAGGTTCTCGTCGTAGTAGCGGCCGCACCACTTCGGCAGCCAGTAGTACACCGCCGCGAAGATGGAGAACAAGGAGCCGGGTACCAGCACGTAATGAAAGTGCGCCACCACGAAATAGGTGTCGTGGTATTGATAGTCCGCGGGCGTAATTGCAAGCATCAGGCCGGAAAAACCACCGATGGTGAACAGCACGACGAACGCTATGGCAAACAGCATGGGCGTCTCGAACGTCATCGACCCGCGCCACATCGTCGAGATCCAGTTGAACACTTTCACGCCGGTCGGAACGGCGATCAGCAGCGTCGAGTACATGAAAAACAACTGTCCCGCCAGTGGCATCCCCACGGTGAACATGTGATGCGCCCAGACGATGAAGGACAGGAACGCAATCGACGCCGTGGCGTACACCATCGAGTCGTAGCCAAACAGCGGTTTGCGCGCAAACGTCGGAATGATCTGTGACACGATCCCGAAGGCGGGCAGAATCATGATGTACACCTCGGGGTGCCCGAAGAACCAGAAAATGTGCTGGAACAATACCGGGTCACCGCCGCCGGCGGCATCGAAGAAGCTGGTGCCGAAGTGAATGTCGAACAACATCATGGTCACCACACCTGCGAGTACCGGCATGACGGCCAGCAGCAGATAGGCCGTGATCAGCCAGGTCCAGACGAACAGCGGCATGCGCATCAGGGTCATGCCGGGCGCCCGCATGTTCAAAATCGTCGCGATGATGTTGATCGAACCCATGATCGACGAGGCGCCCATCAGGTGCACGGCGAAGATGAAGAAGGTGACCGTGTCCGGTGCATATGTGGTTGACAACGGCGCGTAGAAGGTCCAGCCGAAGTTCGGTCCGCCCTGTTCCATGAACAAGGTCGAGAGCAGCATGCTGAACGCAAAGGGCAGGATCCAGAACGAAAGGTTGTTCATGCGCGGCAGCGCCATGTCCGGGGCGCCCACCATCATCGGGATCAGCCAGTTCGCGAGTCCCACGAAGGCCGGCATGATGGCGCCGAACACCATGATCAGACCGTGGTTGGTGGTCATCTGGTTGAAGAACTCGGGTTCGATGAACTGCAGTCC